>Ga0155457_112_pt1 | contig 18663 bp, 9 predicted proteins | sample RifCSPhighO2_12_FD_107115 | JGI IMG/M metagenome (GOLD analysis project Ga0155457, IMG submission 107115) | Gammaproteobacteria bacterium RIFCSPHIGHO2_12_38_15
TAAGAATTCTTTTATATCATGATTTTCTAGATATAAGGGTGAGTTGTGCGAAGCACAACGTAACCCTGTGTATCGAATTCTCCACAAGCCCCAAGCGCTGTAAGCGCGTAACGCTTAAAAAAAATTAAATCTTGACTTCAATACAATAAGCACATTTCCCTGCGCTTTGTTATGGGCTATTTTTATTTTTTTCTTCTTTTCTTAATTCTTTAGCCACTTTGTCCAAAATACCATTTACAAATTTAAATCCTTCTACAGAGCCAAATGTTTTTGTTAATTCTAAAGCTTCGTTGATGATGACTTTGTAAGGGATGTCTTTTCGATAAAGTAACTCATAAGTTCCAATATATAAAATCATTAATTCAACCGGATCTAAATCTTTAAGAGGACGATCTAAAAAAGAAGTAAATTGAGTTTGTAATTCTTCTAAATGCAAAGGGATGTTTCTCAATAATTCACTAAAATAAGTTTTGTCAATTTTTTTTGTGGCAGTGTGTGTCAGAAATTGAATTTCAATTTCTGAAATGTTTTCTTGCGCTAAGTGCCATTGATAAAGCGCTTGCACTAAAGCAAAACGCGCTTTGTGACGAGCAGCAAAAAGGATACTGTTGTTATTTTTCATCTTTTTCGCTTTTTAATTTTTGAATTTCTTCATTGAAGGCGTGAATGTCTTGAAAGCTGCGGTAAACAGAGGCAAAACGTACGTAAGCAACTTCATCCAGGGCGCGTAACTCTTCCATGACCCAGTCTCCTAATAATTTGGAACTTATTTCACGTTCACCACTGGCGCGTAAGCGGTGAATTAAACGGGCAATGATTTCTTCAATTTGTTCTGTGCTGATAGGACGCTTTTCTAAGGCTTTCACCAAACCGGAACGTAACTTTCCTTCATCAAAAGGACTGCGTCTGTTGTCTCGTTTAATAATGCGAGGTAAAGCTAATTCCGGCGTTTCAAATGTGGTAAAGCGTTCATTGCACTGGGTGCATTCTCGGCGCCGACGTACTTGCCCACCTTCTGCAGCTAGACGTGAGTCTGTGACACGCGTGTCGGGTGTGTTGCAGAAAGGACAGTACATATTAAAAAAATCCTTATGAGGACTTGTAAACGGGAAAATTACCGCAAAGCGTTTTCATTTCAGTGCGTATTTTTTCTTGTAAGCTTTGATTTTTAATGTCGTCTAGGATATCACAACAACAGTTTGCAATTCTAATCACTTCTGCTTCTTTCATGCCGCGGGTGGTGACAGCAGGGGTGCCCATGCGCAGTCCGCCCGTGATGAAAAAGCTGTTTGTATCGTTGGGGACACTGTTTTTGTTTGCAACGATATAGGCTGCTTCCAGCGCATCGTTGGCTTCTTTTCCCGTGAGATTTTTGGATAATAATGAAATTAAAAATAAATGGTTGTCCGTACCGCCAGAAACAATGTCATATCCTCGTTTTGTAAATACATCCGCCATGGCTTTGGCGTTGTTGATCACTTGTTGTTGGTAGACTCTAAATTCAGGTTGGAGCGCTTCTTTGAAAGCAACCGCTTTGGCTGCGATGATGTGCATCAGGGGGCCGCCTTGCGTGCCAGGAAAAATCATTGCATTGAGCTTTTTTTCAATGTCGTTGTTCGCACGTGCGAGGATAAGTCCACCGCGTGGGCCACGTAATGTTTTATGCGTGGTGGAAGTCGTGACATCTGCGATTTGCACCGGAGAAGGGTATAAGCCCACCGCAATTAAACCAGCGACATGCGCCATGTCTGCAAGAAAATAAGCGCCCACACTGTCAGCAATCGCGCGAATTCGCGCCCAATCGACGATGCGCGAATAAGCAGAAAAACCTGCGATGATCAATTTAGGACGGTATGTTTTTGCTTTTTGTTCGACTTCATCATAGTTGATTAAACCCGTTTTAGGATCGACACCGTAGGTCTGAGCATGAAATAATTTTCCTGAAAAATTTGCAGGAGAGCCATGCGTCAAATGTCCGCCCGCTGATAAATCCATCCCTAAAATTGTATCGCCGGGTTTTAACAAGGCAAAATACACAGATAAATTGGCAGAGGATCCGGAGTGAGCTTGTACGTTTGCAAAGGCTGCACCAAATAATTTTTTGACGCGGTCAAGGGCCAGTTGTTCTGCTTTGTCGACAAATTCACAGCCGCCATAATAACGTTTGCCAGGATAACCTTCCGCATATTTGTTTGTGAGAATGGATCCTTGCGCCGCTAACACAGCGGGACTGACGTAATTTTCAGAGGCGATTAATTCGATGTGCTCTTCTTGGCGTTGTAATTCTTGTTCTAATACACTTGCGATTTCAGGATCATATTTTTGAAGTATTTTAGATGAGAACATTGTTTTTCCTTCTACAAAACTTCTTGTGGATCAATTTCGATGATATACCGTACGCGTTTTGAAAACGTAAGTCCATCCAAGGAGGGAATTATTTTATTTAAAAAATCATGTAATTGACTGCGTTTTGCCGCCTGAAAAGCCAGCTGTGCTCTGAAATAACCGGCGCGTTTTTCCATGAAAGCCGCAATGGGGCCCATCACATTAATGGGAGATTTTATTTTTTTTGAAAAAGTGGCAACATCGTTTAAAAAGGCAAGAGGGTAACTTGCATTTTTGCTTTCAGCGCGTAAAACCGCTAGAAAATGATAAGGGGGAAGTTTGGCTGAGGCTCTTTCATTTAAAGCATGCTTTGAAAATGAAAGATAACCTTCTGAAATTAAAATATTAAAAATAGGATGTTCGGGAAAATGTGTTTGTATTAAGACTTCGCCAGGATTACAAGCGCGTCCTGAGCGTCCTGCCACTTGCGTGATAAGTTGGGCGATACGTTCTGTGGATCGAAAATCATTACTGCTTAAACCCACGTCGATATCTAAAATAGCAACCAAAGTAACATTCGGAAAATGATGTCCTTTCGCTAACATTTGTGTGCCCACTAAAATGTTTCCTTGGCCTTGTTGAACTTTTTCTAATAATCCATTTATCGCGTTTTTTTTTCGTGTGCTATCGCGATCAATGCGAAGAAGTGTTTCTTCTGGAAATAATGTTTTGAGTGTTTCTTCTAATTTTTGTGTGCCTTGGCCTAATAAAATTAAATTTTGATGTTGGCAAGAAGGGCAGTGCGTGTAAGGCTTGCATTCATAATGGCAGTGATGGCAGCGTAAACGCGCAGGGGTGTGATGGTAGGTCAGACGCGCATCGCATCGATGACATTTTGCCAAGAAACTACATTCAGGGCACAGTATAGAAGGAGCATAACCTCGTCGATTTAAAAATAATAATACTTGGTTTTTTTGAGCGAGGTGTTTTTTTATGGCGTCGATCAGAGTTTTAGATAAACCGGCGGTGAGTGATTGTTTTTTTAAATCGATGAGTTTGATTGAAGGTAAGCTTGCATTGCCTGCGCGTTGATGTAAGCCGAGGAAATGATATTGTTTGAGGTGAGTGTTATGTAAACTTTCAAAAGAGGGCGTAGCGGAGCCTAAAATAATGGGAATATTTTCAAATTGCGCGCGTACCAAACTTAAATCGCGCGCAGAATAACGAAAACCATCTTGTTGTTTGAAAGAAAGGTCATGTTCTTCATCGACGATGATCATCCCTAACTTGGGTAGCGGCGTGAAGATGGCAGAGCGTGTGCCGATGACGATGGGTGCCAGGCCTTCTTTAGCTAATAACCACGATTTTAATTTTTCATTATCACTTAAGCCGGAGTGTATGACAGCGATGGGCACAGAGAAGCGCTCTTGAAAGTGTAAAAGTGTTTGAGGGGTTAAACCAATTTCTGGTACAAGCACTAAAATTTGTTTTTGTTTTTTTAAAAGTGCATCGATCATCTGTAAATAAATTTCTGTTTTTCCGCTGCCGGTTACGCCATACAATAAAAAAGGTTTAAAACCCTCGGTGTGTTGAAGTAAAATGTGGAGTGCTTTTTGTTGTTCTGAATTTAAAGACAGGGGTTCTTCTTGTTTTGTAAAAATATTTTTTTCGGGAGTTTTTAAAAATTTATTTTGATAATAAAGAAGGGTTTTGTCTTTACGTAATGCGGCGGGTAAACTTGCTGCTAAGACGTCGCCCAAAGGACAATGGTAATAATTGCTGGCCCACTGTAAAAGTTTCATTAAGGTGGGAGAGTGAAGGGGGGCATCATCCAGAGCATAGGAGATCGATTTTAGTTTTTTGCGTGTAGAATCGCTTTCTGGTTTTTCCCCTGTGATGACACCGATAACCTGTTTTTTTCTTAAAGGCACTTTAACGCGAAGCCCCAGAGGGTTGTCAGGCAAGGTGCAGTCCTCTGGTGCTAAATAATCCAGTGGCGTAGAGAAAGGGCCGGGCACGGCCACTTGGAAAATTATTTTTTTGTGTTCCATACTTTAAATACTCTTAAAATGCTTGAAGGCGTGAGAATGAACAAAGATGATATTGATGTCGTTAAACGAGAAATTGTTTACGAAGGCTATTTTAAGATGTTGCGATACAATTTGAAATACCGTTTATTTTCGGGGCAATGGAGTGAGCTCATAAGTCGTGATTGTTACAATCGAGGGAATGCGGTTTGCTTACTATTATATGATCCAATTCATGATACAGTGGTTTTAGTTGAACAAATACGGATAGGCGCCATTGAGTATGAGTTTGATCCTTGGTTATTAGAGGTGGTGGCGGGCTTAATTGATCGTGATGAGCCAAAAGAAATGATCGCCAAGCAAGAAGCGCAAGAAGAAGCGGGCATTGACGTCTCAGAGGTGCATTATATTTTTGATTTTTTAACTTCAGCAGGTGCATCCACGGAGCGGGTTTATTTATATTATGCGTTGATAGATGCAAGCAAGGTGGGTGGGATTTTTGGCTTGCCTTCCGAGCATGAAGATATCAAAGTGCATGTTGTTTCAAGTGAAAAAGCTTTTCGGTGGGTGAGAGAAGGAAAAATCAAATCTTCCATGACGATTATTGCTTTGCAATGGTTGGCGTTAAATAAAGAAAATCTGAAAAAAAATGATAAATAAAATTAAAAGTTATGTCCTTCGTCAGGGCCACATGACTTCTGCGCAAAAGCGTGCGCTTGAAACTTTGTGGCCGCACTATGGTTTATTGCTTTCAGATGGAAAAATAAATTTTAAAAAAATTTTTGGAAATAATCACCCTGTTATTTTAGAAATTGGATTTGGCATGGGGCAAGGTTTATTAAACTTGGCGCAGCAAAATCAAAATTATAATTTCCTGGGTATTGAAGTACATCGTCCGGGTGTGGGAAGATTGTTTTTAGATTTACAAAAAAATTTAATTTCAAATGTGCGTGTTTACAAAGAGGATGCGGTAAATGTTTTACAAACATGCATTGAAGATAATTCATTACATCGAATATTAATTTTTTTCCCTGATCCTTGGCCCAAGCGGCGGCATCACAAACGGCGATTAATTCAAGCTTCATTGCTTCTCTTGCTTTATCAAAAATTAGAATTTCAGGGTGAAGTCTATTTAGCGACGGATTGGCAAGCTTATGCGAATGTGATGTTAGAGGCATTTCAAGGCGTGCCTGGATTTGAAAATCAATCGCAAAATGATGGATTTATTATTCGGCCCTTATGGCGTCCTGAAACAAAGTTTGAAATGCGGGGGAAACGCTTGGGGTATGGGGTTTGGGATTTGTGTTTCAAGAAGACTTAAGAATTTCTTAAGCTATCTGGATTATACTTTAAATAGTTAAAGATGGCGCTAAAATGACGCCATGAAAAAATACGTGTGAGGAGAGAGCAATGGCGATAAAAGTAGGGGCATTACCCACAAAACATCGATATTTATTTCAGCTGAAAGCGCAAAAAGCATTTGCCAATGTATTGAAAGAAAAGGCCGAAGCATTCAAGCAACATCAGCAACATACAGGTTTCACTGCTGTATGTGAAAGAATCCAAAAATTGGCAGACCCCACAGAAGGGACAGTTGATCTAGCGCCGTTAGAAAGTTCGTGGAAAAATTTAAGAGAAGAGATAAGTAAGGTTGATGAGCTTCATGGATTATTGGCAGGGCTTGATCACTACGATGCTGCTTTTGATGGAATGAAGTCTGCTTTACAAGAAACAGAAAAAAAGAATGTGATGTTAGAGGGAACGACAGAAGAAAAAGAAGCGCAGTTAAAAAGAGAAAGGGAATTGCCGATCAAACCTGATTTAACGGAAGAAATGGGATTTTTACCAACGGATGAGTATATCGATGGTGTTAACCAGGCATTTACGTCTGCGGAAAAAAGCTTGGCGCTTGCTAATGAAGAAATAGGGACATGGCTACAGGTTCAAGAAAGAGAAAAGCAAACTCGAGCTCAAACACCGCCTGATCAGCAGCAGGTAGTAGAGGTAGCAACAATATCAAGCGATTTGAAAATCGCCCAACTCAAAAAAGATCAAGAAAGTGCTTTGATGGGGCTAGCAGAGGAAGCAAATAGAAATTTAGACAATAAGCGAGAATATTTGCAACAACAAGTATTTGCTGCGAAAGCCTTGGATGAATCCTCGCTTTTTCATATGGATCCGGCAGGACTGCTTAGCAAACGAAGGTTTGAATTTAGCATGCACAATTATATGAGGCTTCATGGCAGCCGGCATCGTTGGTTTGGTGTTAATCGAGGACTTTGGAAATTAAGATCAGATCTTCATGAGAATAAAGATGAAGATGGATATTTTACGAAGATAGGTAATGCTGCGAGGGGATGGGGCGCTGGAGAAAAGCAGACAGTTGTTATCTCGGTATCAGGGGATGGCGGAGAATTAGTTGCGAAGTTATCAGGTTATGGGGGAAAAGGCGCGGGTGCTGAAACACCAAAAGAGCAAAAAAGAATATTAGAAAAATTGGTTGCCTTGCAAGCGGAGTTAATGAGGGCTCAGCGTCAGAAAGACGGAAGATCGTTGGATTTACGTAATGCAACTTTATTTTTGGATTGCCCTTCTCATTTACAAGATTATGCAATGGAGCTTGCTGCCAAACACGGGTTTGGGGAAATTAAAGCCTATTATCAACGCGACAAAGAAGAACGAAAAAAAGATCCGCATTATGAATTAGGAACAAATCTTGAGGAAAAATACAAAGGACAAATAGAATTTTTCAATCAAGAGGCATACAAGAGCAAAGTCACGAAAGTACAGAAAGAACTTAAAGAAGAAGCGCATGGGCGCTATGAAACATCGCATGCTGCCGGACGCGAAAAAGCGTACGGGATAAGAACGGGTGACGTTGTTGATCTTAATATAAAAAGCACGGAAAGGACGTTGTTACTGGACAACGGAAAATTACAAAATCCAGCTGATTTTATGAATGCGAGCGCCTCGCAACAAGATGCGTGGTTGAAGGGGGCCAGCCCTGAGCAGCTCCGTGCTGTTTTAGCGTTTGAAGATGAAGCGGGTGTGTTTGGTTTATCACTCGAGCATCGTCGAGCAATATTTCAAAAATTATCTACCGGTCAGCAAGCTGCTGTTCTAGGTCATTTTGTTCAAACAAACCAACATAAGGGTCCATTGCAGTTTGAGGATACGCGTTTAGTTTCGCAGCTATTAGAAGGCATGGCCGGTGACAAGGCGTACGGGACCTTGTTAGCGATAGCTAAAGGGGACAACGCGGTGCTTCAACACATTTTGGAATCGAAAAAATGTGATGAGCCAAGGCAGTTAGGGCTAGGCCGTCAGTTCATGCGCTGCTTGTCCGGTGAGGCACAAGCAGGGGTAATAGAGCGTGCTTCGGAAAGAAAACAAAATGTGTTTGATCATTGGTGGGGATTGATGGGGGCGCCAGGGCAGAGTAGACGTAGGGTGAATTTGCGTGAAGAGCTCGCCTTGGATTTGGATATCACTTCAGAAGATGCAAAAAAATTTAATGATGTTAATGCTACACCGTTAGCGCAAGCTGAAATTTTGGATCGTATCGTGATGCGTTACGAGGCAGACAAAGCAGGGGACAGAAAGATAAACAGGCAGCACATTGGAGACGTCTATAAATCGTTTTATGGATTATGCAATGGTTCTGATACAAACAAGGTAGTGGAAGTCTTTAATGCGTCGCCGCATCCTGAAAAATTAGTTTCTCATTTTTTAGCGCAACAAGTCAGACCGGAGAACCCGCATCCTAAGTCGTGGGAGAGTATGAGGCAAAAAGCGGGTGAAAATGCCAATACAGAGCATCGACAGAAGTATGTTAATAATATTTTATCATCCGAAAAGTTAAACAATCGTGCGCGTGCGGCGTTTATAGACGGCTTAATCCAATCGCAAAATCAAGCTGTTCCACCTGCAGGAAATCAAAATATTGCAGCGACGGCGCAGGATGCGCAGGCAGCATGGAAGGCAAAAAAAAGTGAAGGTGAAGCATGGTTTGCTCCGCAGATACGGGCTTATATCGGCAAATGTTTAGATGGGGGTGCGGGTGGGGAAGTGGGAGTCGCAAACACTACGCAGTTAGCGCATGTATTATCGGCTTTACCGCCTGAGGGAACATCACGAAATACATTTCGTGGATTAATTGAAGTTGAAGTCATGAAGGATTGGCGAAAAGCAAAAGAAGAACAACAAGAAGGGCAGCCACAAGGACAAGCACCAGCGATGGGCTTGATGGCGCTTTTGCAAGAGGTGAGTGCTGATACTGGGCTAGTGCGAGCGAAAATAAACGAATCAAGGAACGAAGAAGCACAGTTGGACGCATTAACATCTTTACAAGAGATGCTTAAGTTGGAAGCTAGAGATAACCAGGCATTAACAAGCGCAGAACGTAAGGTGACTCAAGCAGAAGAGCAAGCTGATGCGGCTAGTGCCAGTGATGCTGATGCGGCGATTGAAGCGTGGGGTCATGCGGTAGACGACCTTGTTAAAGTAAAAAAAGAAGTGATGGATCGATTAGTGACGCGAGTGACGACAGAACAATTAGAGATATTAAAAGAGATATCACGGGACCCTTCGGCGCAAGAAGATGGAAAACTGGCATTACAAACATTTATTAATAAAATAGAAATCGAGCGGAACTTGTTGTTGCAAATATCCGATCCCAGTTTGATGAAAGCCTGGGTGGGAACGTATGACGAAAAGCGGTTTGCACAGTTGTCTTCTTTCTTATTAGGAGATCAACCAGAGGTATGGAAGCAGAATTTTGCTGGTGTGTTGTTGGAGGCGGCGCAAGCAGAAGATAAAAGAAATCCTCAGCAAGCACAGTCTGACTCTGCAGTGATGAAAATTTTGAAATTATCTGAAGCTGATGATAAGCGTGAGCTTTTGCATCATTTTGCTAAGAACTACCATTCGTTAGCAGCCGAGAATAAAACGCTGTTTAAAAACTATATTCTTGAGAAAGCGCCGCATGAGATTAATGACAAGATATCGACTTTTGCAACCCTATTAAGTCAAATGGAAGGAAAAGAAGTAAAAGATATAGAGGAGAGAAATAATTTCTTCAGGCTAATAGAGAATGTTTTTGATGTGCAAGCTCAGAAGGGACCTCTTCCTGTTGCTTCTTCTTCTGCTGCGCCCCCTCCTCTTCCTGCTGGAAAAGATGAGATGCAGCATTCTCTGTTTCAGAAACTTGAAGCGGGGGAAAAGAGGAAAGAGTATTTTGAATATTTGTGGAATCATCAAGATTCGGCAGTGATTAATATATTAAAGGTGGCGACGCCGGAAGAGCGAAGGGAATTCTTAAAAGGAAAGGAAGAAGAAAAACAAGGAGAGATTTTAACAAACTTGGCAGACAAGTTTGGAAAAGAGCCTGTGGATCAGCTTAAATTACTGAGTGTTATTGTCGACGTAATAGCGCATCAAAAATTAGAGTCTACACAGCAGGTGACTGCGAAAAAAGACGCGATTACTACACAATATCAAAAATTCGAATCAGCGAGAGCGCAGGAATTTTATTTTCTTGCCTTGATACCGAAATTAGAGCCTGCAGAGGCAGCGGCGTTGTTAACCTTGCCAGATAGGAAGCTAACTTCCGAGCAGGATAAGAATTGTTTAAATATATATAAGCTAAAACGACCGGAGTTAGGCGATGCTTTAACGCAACTCATTTCTCCTACTGCTGCTGCGGCTCCTTCTGGCGCTGCTCCCGCTCCTTCTTCTGCTCCCGCTCCTTCTTCTGCTGCCGCTGCCGCCGCTGCCGCCGCCGCTGCCGCCGCAGTGGCCCCTGTCACGCCGCCGCGGGCTGCTGATGATTCTCGAAATTCAAGCGGCAGAAGCAGCTCTGTGCAAGGAGGTGATGATCTTGACGTCCCTAGGCGCCCCAGCAGCGCTGGGTCATAAAGAAAGTGTATTTTTAAGCTTATCGTGAGTGAGGGCGGGGTATTGTGTTTGCAATGCCTTTCTTCCTGAAGAAGCAGCTGTCGTCAGCCAAGCCTCCATGGCTTTTAGCTTCTCGCTTCGAGAAAAGAATTGCGGTAAGCCATCTAAACTTAAAAACAAAAACTGATGATGTTCTCGTTTGTTCTGATAGCGATTGACGTAATAACAAAGTATTAAACTAAAATGGAATATTTCTTTTGCGTCTGTGCTGAGCTTCTTTTTTTCTAAATAATCTTTTAGATTTTGTATGAATTCATGAGAAATTTTAAATTTTGGATTTTCATCTAAAAATAGATTAATGCTGCCCACCTCAGCTTTGCTCAAGCATTCTTTTTTTGCGGCATTGCATAAACTAAAATTATGATCCTCGCGGGAAGCAAGCGTGGTTTGTGTAATATACATCTTGAATAAACGAGAAATCAAAATGCGAGTGAGCATGTTATCTTTATTAGTTAGCGTTAAATCCAGTGTTATTTCTTCATTTTGAGGCAGGATATTAAACTCGGCGTCTGCATCCAACAGTGCTTCAACCCAAGGGAAATTCTCAAATTTTCTGAAGAAGTGTAAAGCGACGGTGTAATTTTCAGGAGAAAGCGTGTCTCTGTGAGTGTAAGTTTGCGTGAGTGTTTTTATTTCCTTGTCAAGTCCATCAACAAATTTCATGAGCGGTGATAACAGTGAAAACCATTTTTTATAATCTTTTTTATTTGCATAGTTGTTAACATAAGAGCTGAGAAAAAAAACAAAATAAAATATCTTTTTTAATTCAAGGTCGGTGTTCTTTTCTAAATAATCAGTTATGTCGTCAAAGAAGGCTTGGGGTATTTTGAAGTCGGGGTTTTGATTTAAGTATTGATGGATCTCATGTAAATTTTCTTGATTCAAAGAGCCTCGTTTGAGCGCCTCATGTAAAGCGGGGAAGGTGGTGAAGGGGTGAGAAAGGAGTAGGCGGATTATTACAAGTCTTTGGGTTTGATTGTGATAGTTGTGTTTTGCAATACTTTTTTGATAATAATCCAGCGTGATATCTAATGCTGTTTTGCCTTCATTGTCTCTGAGGTCAATTCGGGCGCCTTCATCAAGGAGGAATTGAACAGCTTGAGGGTTGTTTTTTCCTGCGGCAGTCATGAGAGCGTTCCAACCATCAATATCTTTGGCAAGCGTATCGAGCTCGAGCTTTGCACCCGCGTTAATTAAAAGCGTCATGCCTTCTTCGGGATCAGCGGCATATCTAATGAGATATAAAAAAGGCGTCCATCCCCATTTGCATAAAGCGTTAGCCTCGGCACCTGCCCCCAGTAGTTTTTGAATCATCGCGATATTGCCGCGACATGCAACCACATGCAGTGGGCGCTTATTATAGAGGTTAGGCGTGTTCACTGTGGCTGAAGCCCCTCGAAGAAGAAGTAAAGTTATCATTTCCAGATCGCTGAATTTTGCTGCCATGAAAAGTGGCGTGTTTTTGCAGTTATCTATTTCCATTGCGCAATGAAGTGTTTCAAATTCAAGAAGTTTTTCGACAGCCTTGTGATTACTGTAATGTAAGGCGGCGCTGAGCGCCTTTTTTTGTTCTGTGAAATTGTTTATTAAATAAGGTTTGATTTCGGTATCCCAATTTTTGTAAGCATGTAGTGCAATCATCCACCCTATTAAATTTAAATTAAGTAATATTGGATTTTCTGCAGTGAGGCGTTCTTTTATCTTTAAAAAAAACTCCTTGTTTAGCACAAGGTTTCCTCTCTCAGTTAATACCATGAGAGCATTTTTGTAATGGATTGTTTCGTAATGATAGTTTGTAAGTAGGTTGGGATATTTTTCAAAATAGCGACAGAGTTCATCAAATGCTTCAATACACTCTTGCCCGTGTCTCATGATAGAAAAAATTCTTTTAATTTCGGGGAGTATTTTTTGATAGAGCTCGTCAAATTCTTTAATGAATTCTTCTGGTATGTTCGTCATGAAAGGGAAAGCTTTTTTAATTTCGGGGATCATTGCCTTGTCGCAATGTTCTTGGAAGTCAGGGAGGTCTGTATTTCTTTTTTCATAATAGGTTTTAAATGTTGCTAAAAAATCTGTTTTTGTATTTTTTGGAACGGTGAGCCAAGGGAGATCGGTTTCTATTTTTCTTCTCCAAAGTAAATTATCGCGCGTCACCCTGCACCAGGTTTTACTAAGCGCACCCATGTGTGCAACTGTTTTAAAGGGCAGATAGCCTAGTATTTCAAGTTTCAGTTCATCAGGTAAAGCGTCGAGAGAAGTTTTTACAGGAGAGAAAACAAGAGGTTTTTGTGGAGTAGATGTAGATGATGTAGCCTGTAATGAGCTTTGCTCCTTACAAGAAACAGGTTTTGGAGATGAAGTGTTTGTAGATGCAGGTTTGGTGTGAGAAGCGAGTGGTGAAGGGAAGGCTTGTCTGCAAAATGCGACGATATCTGCGTGGGAGGAGGATAGGGGCTTTGTCATGATGTCCTCGAGATTTCAGTTTTTTAAAATTTAGAACAATTTTCAAAAATTATCAATAACTTATTTCAAAATAGAAATAAAAAAAGTCTTCCCGCCTTCTTTTTTAAATTTTATATTAGGGAGATGCCCTAGAGTCTATAACTCGCTGTGCTAAGTTATAAAGAAGTAAGAGGCTTTGATCATTGCAGGAAAAAAAGTTTAACCTTTCCTTAACTTTTTGGGTTTATAATATAAGGAAGGGGAGACGAATAAGCTATAATACAATCATTATTAAGAGAATCTTAAGAGGAAAACAAAGAGCTATGAAACTGAGCGCACTATCGAAAAAAAATCGCATTCTATTTCAATTAAAGACAATGGAATCTTTGTCGGAAATGATATTGCGCATAATAGAAGACAGAAGTGGAGAAAAAGATTGTGAATTTATCTTCACAGAACATAAAAGAAAAATAAAAAAATTAATGGAGGAAGTAACAAATGAGACTGATTCAGAAAGATTAAAAGTATTATATTCTAGAACTGAAAAAAGATGGGGGGGCTTGAAAGATGACTTTTCAAGATTGCTGGCGGGGCCCACTTTAGCTTTAAAAACGTATGATGCTATTTTTGAAAATTTAGAGATTTTTTTGCAATCCTCAGAGATAAAGCATGTGATGTTAGAAGGTGGGGACGAAGAAAAACAAAAAATGCAGGAAGAATTTTCAAAAAAAGGAAAAATATTCGGAAATACAAGGGCGAATTTACATGTTCTGGCAAGCGGCGCTGATACCGATAAAATCTTATTGCCTGACGGGCAATATGTCGAGAGAGTTGAACTTGCGTTTCAAACAATACAACAACAATTAAAGAAAGCGGATGAAGAAATTAAATCGTGGTTATTAGCGCAGTCCGCAGAAGAAGCGCAGCAGATTTCAGACGAAGAGCTAGCACAACTGCGTCTTAAAATATTTCAAAACAAACAAAAGGAAGCCTTAGAAGCATTGGAAAAAGAGGCGATGCGTAATTTGAGAGAAAAACAAAATAACTTAATGGGGCAAATGATAGCAGCAAAAAGTTTGGAGGAAACATCTTTAAATAAATTCCAAACGATGACGTTTTCTCCGGGTGTGATGGTGGAGTTTTTCAATTCCGCCACAGGGCGTTGGAAATTAGAAGAAAAAGAGAAGGCGCTAAAACAAGGTAGAGGCGTATCGACGAGTTTTTGGGAACGTTTCAAAGGGAATACTTTAAAAATATTCATAGGGGGAAATGGAGAAACAGAAGGAAAATTGTCAGGGTATGAAAATAAAAAAGGTGCGGGCGCTGATAATCTTGAAGATCAAAGACGAATATTAGAAAAGGTTATTTATTTGCAAGCACACTTGATGCGTTCTCAGCGTAAAGAAGGGGGGTTGGAGAGCGTCACCTTGTTTGTAAACTGTCCTAAAGAATTAGAGAAAGATGCAATGAAGTATGCGGCCAGACAAGGATTTGGAAAAATAAAATCTTATCAACAATATGATATTGAACAGAAAGCCCAGGATATGTTTCATGAATCTGGAACACTCTTAGATAAGAAATATGAGGGGCAGGTTTCTCATTTTTCAGAAAAAGATTACCAATCCATTAGGGGCACAAAAGACAGTGTAGAAAAACGCTATGAAAGTTGGCATGCCACCGACGTGCGAGATATCTATGGCATGCGTGAAGGCGATGTGGTGGATTTGGGTTTGGAGAGTCTTGACCCTGCTTTGGAATTGCAAAGACAGCGTTTAAAAAATCCTGCTTTATTCATGGGGACAGAGGAATCCGAACAAAAGAAGTTGCTAAAACAAGCCAGTCCTCAACAGATTTATGCTGTTTTAGCTTTTGACTTTTCTGCTCATGATGAAGTGCCGGGGTTGGAATTATCATACCGCCAAACGATATTCAAAGAATTAAGTATAGGCCAGCAAGCGGCTGTTCTGGGATGCTTTGTTGCAAAAGAAATAAAACCTTCTTCGATTGATCTTCAAATCAAAATGCCGATTCAATTTGAAAATCCTATTTTAGTTTTAAAAATATTAGAGGGGATAACAAGCGAACGGGCATATGAAATCATGTTAGCCATGGCAAATCACGACAATATTATTTTGCAATCTATTGTAGGGGCGGCAAATCAGGAAGGCTTAGCGCGTCAATTCATGCGCTGTTTGTCGCAAGAAAAGCAAAATTATATTTTGGATCGTGCATCAGAGCGTAAACAAAATTTATTTGATCTTTTATCTTCTGCGCGCGTAGGTCCTTTGTCTCAATATTTAAGAAAAAATAAATTACGCGAAGCGATGGGTTTGGACATTGATATCAATGGCGAGGACGCCAATAAATTTAATGATGACAAAACACCTGTTTTGATACGTGCAGAAATACTGGATCGTGTTGTGATGCGTTATGAGGCAGGGGATGAACGATCCAATCGACATATCCGTGCTATTTATAAGAAGTTTTATCAATTGTGTGAGCCTAAAATTAGCGATGACATGATTGCGATATTTAATGCATCTGCGCATCCGGAAAAGCTTATGTCTTGTTTTCTAATGCAAAAAGATTTCCCTTATCACAAGCATCCTAAATCCTGGGGAAAGGCTCAAGCGATGTGGGCAGAAGAAAACAAAGAAGAGAAAGCATCAGCGTATATGACGAGATTGTTATCTTCAGAAGATCTCAGTATGCAAACGCGAGCTGTGATTTTAAGTCAATGGATTGCCTTGCATGAAAATGCCATAAACAGCGCTATTCAAGCTAAAGCTAGGGCAAGCGATGCGACTGCGCCTCCTCATGAAGTAAATGAGCAAGACCCCTCTGCGCCGATACATTTTTATATTCTGAATAATAGAAATAAGTTGCCATCCCTTGCCTGTTTATTGGCGCTTTTACCTGCAGGAATCCAAAATAAATTTTCCAAATGGATTGTCGCTGAAATCGCAGGACCTCGTGCAAGTAAAAATGAAATTGCAAGCGTGGAGCAAGCATTAAAAATGAGTGCTCCACAAAACAAGCAACAAGCTATTTCAGTGGATGGAGAGCAAGAGCATATTGATCAAGTATTTGTATCATTAGAAGAATGGGCGACGAAACCCGAGGCGAAGGATATCGAAACGAATCTTTTGCGCTATGAGAAAATACATTCACAAGAAGAGACTCAAGCGTTAATTATAAAATTATTTGAATTTGAATTAACGCCTAGGCAATTCTGGCTTGTTATGTTGGCTGCGGTGAGAAATGGATTGATCGGTGAAGCGCTTGGTGAATATGAAAAGAGGATAGCAGTATTATTATTTACTTTAGTGGAAGAAGAGCGTTCTGATTTGGTGGTGGCGATTTTTAAAGAGATGTTTTCTAAAAATAAAGAAGATGCGTTTTTATTTAAAAATGTCGAAAAACTGATGGAAATTATAGTTAATAACAAAAAATATTTTGATGTTCCTGGTATTTTCGCCTCATTCACACATCAAGAATTATCGGAAAAGACGCGGCAGATCCTATTCACCCTATTAGTCAAAAAAGATTTGAAAGAAGCGTTGAATGTTTTTAAAAAAAAATCTAAAGACGCTGATCCAGAGACACTTGCGCGCTGGGGAGCTGCGATCATTAACCCTGTTGTTGCTGAAGAAGCACGGGACGTAGCAGTCAAGTTAATAGACTCTGTTCATAAAGAAAAAAGTGAAAGTGATTTCAAAAAATTTTATAATTTGTTTTTGGCAAGCTTAAGTTTAGAAAATAAAGCGAGGATGAAATCCTTATTGAGTGAGTCGCAACTAAAAGACGCGAGTTACTTTTTTAGATTGTTATCTGATCAGGTTTTTGATCCGAAGAATCCAAAACAAGAAGCGATGTTGGAGCGGTTTCATTTTTGGGCAGCTATAATTTTAAATCGAGAAGATGTTAAAGCAGATAATCTTAAGATTTTTAAAATTATATTAGTTGATACTGTTGGCAAGATGAATGAAGAGCAAGCTCAAGTCTTTCGTGAAACTTTGCTTAAAGAAATAAAACCAGAAAGATTAGTAACTGTATTTACAGGCCTGAGTGATAACTTGAGGGAGCCAGAAGAAGTCAATGATGTGGGAAGCGAACTCTTGAATTTTTTTAGAATTCTGTGTCAACAAGCGGTTGAAGAAAACAAAAAAGAAATCTTGGATCAGCTTGTTAAATTGGCATTGATGATTTTAGAGAAAGCGCCCAAAGACATGCAGGAAGGAACTTATCGATTTGTCATGCAAGCTTTTGAAGATGTAGGCTTAGACCAGTTTGAAGTTAAGTTTTGCAGTGATTTAAAAGAAAAGCCGTTTGCAGGAGTTTCACTGAAGCAGTTGATTGAAGAGACGGAAAAAAATCTTATAAGATCGAAAATTTTCGGGCTTATTAAACAAGTTCTTGATGAGACAGAGGCTGGCGATTTGCAATATATTTTGGGGCGTGGGGCAGGTGCAGAGGGTCTGAGGGAGAGTGTTGAAAAGTTATTGAAGGAAAAAAAGGTAGAAACCATAAAGGAAGAGTTGGATAAGATGTTAAATTATTCTACGTTTTTATCTGGGATTTTTTCTGCGTGTAATGAGGCTATTATAAGCGGCAAGGGTGTGATAGATAAAGTATTAAGGGATCTTGTGGTACAAGAGTTAACGAAAATAAAAGGAAATTTAAGCCACGACCCGCGATTCTTAGATGTTCCGAGTGAAATTAAATTTTTGAATTTATTAAAAGAAAAAATTAAAAATATGTCGCTGCAACAAGAACAAGCTGTTGATGAAACTGCGGGGGTGAGTGAGTCAGAATTTCGCTCCCAGGAACCCTCTGAGCCTGAAGCTGCAGGGGTCGGGGGCGCGGTGAGTGACTCTCGTAGAAGTTCAGGTTCTCAGAGATCTTTACTGCAGGAAGAACGGGAAACGAATGGTGTTGTAAGCGAAGAAGAAGTGGAAATATCGTTTGTAGAATCTTCTGGTGAAAGTGAGAAAGAGGAAGAAGCGGGTGATGAAGAAAAGCTTGCAAGCGCAGCAGGGTTTTTGGGAAGTGGATCACGCCATCAACCCAAGCCTATTGCTAGTTCATCGAGTCCTGTTTCTGAAGAAGAGGTGGAAGGTTCATCGGAAAAAGCGCGAACGCGGCGTTCCTCTTCGTCTGGCTTGTTTTCTTTAAGGCAACCTATACTGAAACGTAGCCAATCCTCACCTGCTCTTGGTTCACCGACTTCTGTTCCTCAAGAGGCGAATGAAGATTCATCAGAAGGAGCGCAAACGCCACGCTCGTCTAGTTCTAGCAAAAAACTTTTAAGAAGATAGATAACGCCTTTGTTATTATTTTGTTTCGCGCTTACAGCGCTAATATCTATTTTTATCACTACTACCCAGCCTTGCGGCGAGCAAGTCGCCTTCGGCCTGATAAAAACCCTCAAGAATTTATTCATGATGAGTTTATCAGGTCGAAGGCCTGACAGCGCGGAACTCGTGTTTTCATCTGTGGCGAATCTAGCAGGGTGAAGGAAAAGTAAAACATTTCTCCCATTGCCATGAGGACAGTAATAGGGGAAATCTTCTTATTCAAACTGCTTGTACACCAGCAAGCGATAAACGTAATCCATCAAAGCCTAAAAACAAAGGATTTTTAGGTAGCTCACGTATATGTTCATATAACTCATCATTATTAATTATTCTGCCGCTTAAAGGAAAGGCTCGCTGTAAATTTACGGGTTCATCTGTTGCATGAAAAGAAATAGCACCTGCGCAGTCATAACCAATTGCTTTTAATAGAGATTTTTTTTTGTGATCTCTTAGAGGTGTCCCCTTCAGATTTCCTTAATAAAACGCTAGTATCATTCCAGCACTGAATCAAACAAGTAAACATGATCCGGAGCAGCTTATGCCTATACTACCCTCAT
>Ga0155457_140_pt1 | contig 18559 bp, 18 predicted proteins | sample RifCSPhighO2_12_FD_107115 | JGI IMG/M metagenome (GOLD analysis project Ga0155457, IMG submission 107115) | Gammaproteobacteria bacterium RIFCSPHIGHO2_12_38_15
ATATTGAATAAATAAAATTTTTTTCAATTTTGACATAATTGATAATATAAGGCCGCCATTTCTGTTGAAACAAGCTCCATACTTCGAGGTGGCTTTATATTTTTTTTAAAATTATCGATAATGCTTGGCGTTTCACAGCATTGACGAATAACATGCATCCAATCTTTTAATGAATCTGTTTTAACAAGTAGGCCATTCTCTTGATGTTTTACTAATTCCGCAATACCCCCCAAACTTGAACCTATCACGGGAACACCTGCTGCAAAAGCTTCTAATACAACCAACGGCCCTGTCTCAAGGCAACGCGATGGCACAACCAATAAATGGTATTGACATAATAAAGAAATGACTTCTTCACTTGGCACAGGTGATAAAAACCGAATCCGCGGATCCCCTGCTGCTAATGATTTTAGCGTATTAAAATATTTTTCTTCTTTGTTTTGAACGATGCCATATAAATCAAACTGAATTTCTAAATCCAGCATATTTCGTATAGCTTTAACTAAAATATCGGGACCTTTCATTACATCAAAACGCCCAATGAATACGATCTTCAAAGGAAAATTTAATTTCATATCCGCTCGCTTTATTATGGAAGAGCTTTTTGAAGAAAGACCATGGCGAGAAAGCATAATCTTCTCTTGCTCAACACCATTGATCATACACAATTTTTTTGCCCATTCGCACAGCACAACAAGTTTATCAACTTCTTTCATCATCGAATAAATAACGGCGTGTCTTAATTTCATTAATTGAGACATGCTTAATGCCGTCCATAATTTTCCGCGTAATTTTGTCTTTATTATTTTATCTCCCAACAAAACAGAAAATGCATTGACTGTTTTTGCTGTCACTTGATTGACACCCAAGGCATGCAGTGTACAGACACTACAATTTTTCTTATCCAATTTTCCATTACAAATGTTTTTTCCTAAATGTAACAAGGTTCCACGAAAGCATGTCACCGTAGGCGTATGGTAAGTAAAAACGGTTTTGATGTCTTGCCGTTTTGCCTCCCTCATGAGACGCAAAGAAACACCGCGTGTCAGTGCATGAAAATGAACAATATCTGGTTTTTTTTTTTCTAAAATTCTGCTGAATTCTTCTCTTGCTTTTTCATCACCTTCACCATGCAAATCTTCTAAATTATTTATTTTTTCAGAAACTGAAAAACGATCTACATCAAAATTATTATATTGATAAAAATGTGTGTGGATGTCTGGCGCAGCAACACTGCTCTCAATGTTTTTCTTACTAAGACACGTCATAAGTGAACTAACATAAACTTCCGTTCCCCCTACAGGATCAGGATAAAAACAGTAGGGAACATGCAAGACTCTCATTAAATAATTTTCGCCCCCCACTAAACTGCCCGTCTCGGAATAATAAAATAACCCCGCTAAGAGTCAGGCATCATTTTTCCAAACCCAGAGCAATAAGAACGCAGCTTCCTATATATTATTAACAGAAAAAAACTGAATTTTCTGGGAAAAAATGACAAAAAATATTTAAGATGAGATAATTTAAATGAAAAAGTAAACGGCGAAAATAAACTTAAAATAATCATTTTTCTCGCCTCCGGTTCTCTCCTTTGATCCAACAACCAATTACTATAAGTTAAATAATCCGCTGACAACAACTTTCTCAAAAAAAGATTTCTACCTCTATCAGAAATTTTATTTATCCAAAATTTTCTTATCTCAATAACTTCTTTAATAGGCGCTTCAACTTCCCGATGGGATGCATTTTCAGTGTGCCATCTATATTTCATAAGTCGCGCAGGTACATAATCAATTTCATACTCATAAGCTACTTTTAAAAGCATATCCAAATCCTCAACCACTTCAAAATTTTCAGAAAAATAAATTCTTTCAAACAAACTCCTTCGCATCATAACGCTTTGAAATGGAATAAAATCTTGTTTCATTAATTTTTCAAAGATAAATCCTCTAAAAAAAATATATTTTTCTGAAAAAACTTCTAGCAGGCTGCCTTGTGAATTAATGATATAACCATCAGAATAAACCAATTTTACATCAGGCCTCTCATGCAACAGCTTAAGCTGCAGATCCAATTTCTCAGGCTCCCATAAATCATCACAATCTAAGAAAGCGATGTAATCTCCCCGCGCTTTTTCCAAAGCATAATTTCTCGCTTTGCCTAAAGGAACATGTTCATTACTATAGAAATAATGTAATTTACTATCATACTGCTTCACAATCTCTGCTGTTTTGTCTGTTGATGCATTATCCCAGAATACAATTTCCCAATCAGAATATGTTTGCGCATAGACACTATCAATCGTTTCTTTTAAATATTTCTCAGCATTAAATGCATTCATGATGACACTTACTGTAGACATTTCTTAACTCCACAATCATCTGTAAAAAAACACATCTCTATACCCAACGGATTTCAAGATGTAAACCCTGGCTTCGCTCGGATGCTTACCTTGGAAAGGTCAAAAAACTTGTATTCCTGTTTTCAATGAAAAACTTCTTATTAATACTCACCATGAGAATCAAATTCTTATAAAAAGTGTTGGCCCAATATACCCTTTCTTGCCTTGAAAATCAGCATGTTCCTGTAAATACATATCTAAGCAATAGTAATTATTATTTTTTAAAAACTCCCCCATTTCCTCAGCAAGATAGCCAAATTTATCCCACGCGTAAGGATGAAGTTCGCAATAAATTTTTGACACATGGGTTTTTTCGAAATTAATGCTACGTAAAACATTTAGCTCTGCTCCCTCTACATCTATTAACAGACAATCTATTTTAGAAATATTAAATTTCTCGAGAATAGGTTGAAGCGGGGAGACTATGATTTTATTTTTATTAACACCATTATTTTCAAATACATTCTTCACCAAATACGCCTGGGTTCCTTCTCCACATATATAACCCTCACTATGGTAATCAGAAATAGCCATCTGCTCACAAATAATTGTATCTTCTAAAGAATTGAGAGAAATATTTTTTTTTAAGATCGAAAAGTTCTCTTGATCAGGCTCAATTGCGATTACAATACCACCCTTCTCTTTTAACATACTGCCTATCATAACGACATACAAACCATGACAAGCACCCACATCAACAAAAACAGGTTTTTGATCCGATGATAAACTATCTATGTATTGTACGATTGATCTAAACTGTACATAATCAGCATATTGAACTATATCGCTCTTCGATAAGCCTGCTGGCATCTTCAAATCCGAATAGCCAAAAATCTGAGAATCTAAAGACAATTTAAGCTCTCTTCCAAAAAGATTCACTGGCCTATAACCCTTTAATTCACAATATTTTGAATAACATTTTGTTTTTATTTTTCTAATACTTTTACGAGTTACTCTATTGGCTCTTAATAAAAAATTCTTCATATCTAATTTTCCTATAAGCTGTTGAAAAAAATCCTAAAGCAACTGGGCAGTAAAAACAGATAAAGAAGGATTAGATGACACACACTTTAACTACGCTCATATGAAATCCTATTGATGCTTTAATTCCCAGCAATATGGGATTATTTCTGAGAATGGGTCCCGTCTTTCCATTTCTTGAGGGTTATGTGGCTCAGTTGCACAATTAGCAATTATCGCAGTTTGAGTTCCTACGCCTTTATAACCATTCCAAACACCCGGGGGAATTTTTATTAATGCATAATTTGATTCGCCGACAAATAATTCTTGCAGTTTTTTAAAGGTAGGCGATCCTCTTCTTTCATCAAAAAGCACAAGCTTGATTGTGCCTACGACAACTGCGTAGTTAAGCGTCATTTTCTTATGAAGATGCCATCCTTTAATAACACCAGGATAAATGGCTGAAAAATAAATTTCTCCAAAATTTTCAAAATGCTTGTCGTCATTACGAAGCATATGCATGATTTTGCCTCGCTCATCTGGAATCTGTTTCAAAGGATGTATTATTACACCATTTATCATAAATTAAATCTTCCTAGTTCATTTAAATAATTAATTTGATTTAATCGTATGTATTTTCTTCCAGATAAATCAGAAAATGAAAATCCATATTCTTTATAGGCCTCTATAAGCTGCTGTACTCCTTTTTCTAAATCCCACCTGGGCTTTAAATGAGAAAGACGTTGAAATCGATCAAAGCACACACGATAACTCCGAGAATCCTTATCCGGCTCCTTCACAAATTCCACGCTTGCACCCGTAATCGCGGCAATAACCTGCGAAGCAATATCACTAACTTGGTAATTTTGAGTATCAAATCCAATATTAAAAACAAGATCCCGTAACTTATTTAATGGCACTTTTAAAAAGAACTCATAAACACTTGCCAGATCATCTACATGAATCAATGGACGCCAGGGTGTCCCATCACTTGATAATTTGATTTTACCGTTTACAACACCTTGCGCTGTAAGATTATTTACAACAAGATCAATTCTTAATTTTGGGGAAAATCCAAAAACCGTAGCACATCGTAGTAAAATAGGTTTGAATTGATGATCTGCTAATTTAAGTAACTCTTCTTCTGACCTTACCTTAGATTCAGCATATGCAGTTAATGGCAATATCCGAGATGTCTCATCAACCCTTTTTTTATCAGTTTTCCCATAAAGACTACAAGAAGACGCGTAAAGAAATCGCTTAACACCTGCTTGCTTTGATAGACTTGCAAGCTTGACGGTTGCCTCAAAATTATTTTTTAACGTTAAATCTCTTGAGAGTTGACCTAGCGGATCATTTGATAATGCAGCAAGATGAATAACAGCATCTACATCATATAAATCAGATAGCTCAACATCAAAAACATTTTTATGAACAGCTTGTATATTATTTTTTTTATTCCCGAACCAACAATCATCATACCAAAATATGTCTAGTCCTTTGACGTTAAATCCATCTTGAAGTAATCGTTCACTAAGCACCGCACCAATATAACCATCATGTCCTGTGATTAATACAGTTTCTATCGATTCAAGACTCATGCTAACTCCTGATCTATCACGTCTGTTTTTTTAGAAAAAAAGTTCCAAGGAGCACTCCCCATCGCCCATAAAGACTCAAGCATTTGAACATCTCTGATTGTATCCATACAATACCAAAATCCCTCATGTGGATAAGCCATCAATTGTTGATCGTGCGCCAGGTTTTCTAAAGGACTTTGCTCAAGTATAGTTTTATCATCTTGCAAATAATCAAATACGCCTGACTCGAAAATAAAAAACCCTCCGTTAATCCATCCTTGCTGAGTTTGAGGTTTTTCCTTAAAATCTAAAACTTTATTTTTCTCCAATTGCATTTCACCGAATCGTGCAACAGGATGGACTGCCGTGATAGTTGCTAACTTCCCATGAGAACGATGAAATTCAAGTAATTGTTGAATATTAACATTTGACACACCATCCCCATAAGTTAACATAAAAGTGTCGTTACCAAGATAAGATCTTAAGCGACGCAAGCGCCCCCCTGTCAACGTATCTTTTTCCGTATCAACCAAATCAATTTTCCATTTTTTTTGATGTTTATTTAAATGTTTTATTTCTCCATTAGCCAAATTAATGTTGAAATCACTCTCAAGAAAATGATAGTTTAAAAAATATTGTTTTATCATTTCTCCTTTGTATCCTAAGGCAAGTACAAAATCATTAAACCCAAAATAAGAATAAAGCTGCATGATATGCCACAGTATTGGTTTTTCACCGATAGTCACCAGCGGTTTAGGTTTTATTTGTGTTTCTTCACGAAGTCGCGTTCCCAAGCCCCCACATAAAATAACAACCTTCATGTTTCTACACCTTCTGTGATAAAACTCACGGAAGATTTCACACTTTTAACGATATGCTCTATTTCGTTGTCTGATAAACAGCAGTGTAAAGGCAAAGTAACAATTTCATGTCCAAGCTGATCTGCTTTCGGCAGTTTGATTGCCTCATCATAATAAAAACTATGCCAGTGATTTGGAATGTAATGAATACCTGTTTCAATATCGCAAGACTTAAGGTAATTCATAAAATTTTCACGTTCCCGTGCAACAATACGTACGATATACATAAAAGGAGCCGTTCTAGTATAGTCAACACGTAATGTGCTTACCCCCGATAATCCAGAAAAAGATTTATCATAATATTCACAAATTCTTCTGCGTTTTTCGACAAATTCTTCAATTTTTTTAAGCTGTATTAAACCAATCGCTGCATTGATGTTTGACATGTGATAACGATAACCTTGTGTCGGCACATCGTAAATCCACTTACGTTCGTTGCGATAACGAAATTCAGATTCTTTATCAACACCTAATAATCTTAAATTTTTTATTTTTTCTGCCAATGCGCTATCCGTTGTTGTAATAGCACCGCCTTCTCCACAAGTAATATTTTTAATAGGATCGAAACTAAAACAAGCAACATCACCAAAACTTCCGATTTTTTTATTTTTATAAAATGAACCAAAAGCATGCGCCGCATCTTCAATAATACGTACATTATATTTTTCTCGCCACGAAAGTATCCGTTCCATATCACACGCTTGACCACAGTAATGCACGGGCATAATCACTTTTGTTCGTGATGTAATACGCTTTTGCGCATCATCCAAATCCATCAACAAAGTGTGTGGATCACTTTCACAAGGAATAGGTGTAGCACCCGTCGCTGAAACTGCTTGAAATGAAGCAACAAAAGTTAGAGAAGGAAGCACAACTTCATCACCAGGACCTATCCCTAAGGCAAGCAGCGCCAGATGCAAAGCACTTGTCCCCGTGTTTACAGCAACAACCTGTTCGGCGCCTAAAAATGCTTGCAGCGCTTCTTCAAACTTTAAAGTAAAATTTCCCATGCCTAACCAACCTGCTTCAAACACAGATTGAATTGCGTCTAATTCTTCTTGCCCTACTTTTGCTTTTGCAACTTTTATCATGTATTTTTTTCTGCGATAGCTAAAATATAACGTCCACAATCTACATATTTCTCAGCCAACGAAATTTCGATTTTCATAAGTTTTTCTTGTTCTTCTTTCATGAGATGAGAAGGTTGCACAATTGAGCTTAGTGAATCACCCTCAATGCCGGAAGCGATTCCTATCCCTCTTAATTTAATATTTGAAAAATCAAAATCTCTTAACATATCAAAAACACCTTGGGCTGTATCCCAGCTAAACCACGCTGGATTATCACCCCAGTATCCTTCTTTTCTGTCCATAATGGTTTTCGCTCCGTCCCAACAGCGATTCTTAATACATTGCAATAATCTATAATACTGTGACCAGAAAGCACCGATAAACATCCCGTCGGGTTTTAAGATATTATGTAATTGCTGAATCACCGTTTTATATTCTGGCATGAAAAAAGTAACTTCTGTCATCATCACAATATCAAAAGCATTTTCAGGAATACTTTTGATATATTCCAAAATATCAGATTGATAAAAATTAATGTTTTCGACTTTCTTTTGTACCGCATATTGTTTCGCACATGTGATCGCCGCAGGCGTAAAATCAACGCCTATTACTTGTCCTTGTGTTGCCCACTGTGCCAGAGGTATAGCAAGCCTGCCTTGGCCACACCCTAAATCTAAAACACGAGGATTTTCTTTTGGATATTTTTCTTTACATGCTGCCAAGATCCAATACAAATATTGTTGCGCATAGTACGGCTCGTCCAATGACGTCATCATGTCATAATTCGTCATCACTTTCTGAACTATTTTTTTCTGTAGATCAGCACACTTTTCTAAAACTCTTGCACCTTTTCTTAAAACAGCAGCTGTCTGCCGCAATACAAAACTCATACTGTGACACAATCCTTATTTTGATAATCTCGATTTACAAAAACATCTATGGTTTCATCATTAATAGGAGAAAGCGTTTCTTTTTTTATTTTCTTTGACCACAACTTCCATCTTATTAAATTATCTGGGGAAGCCAGAAGTATTTGGCGGACTACATCTCGTAATGCTTCATGACCATAGACAACATCACCCAATTCTGAAAACCACGCTAAAGGATCTAAATTGAAATCTAAATCTCGACCTATACGAATAATCGGAATACCCAACAATGCAACTTCCATCGCGGCCACAGAAGCTGTTGAAATAACACAGATAGCCTCGGCTAGCCAATCAAGCATCTCGCCCTGAACTACAATCATATAAGAACCCGGAAGAGGATGTTTCTCCAATAATGAATTAAGTTCCGCTCTATTCATCATGGGGTGTAATTTCAAATAAAAATGAATCCCTTCTTCTTCTGGAAAAGCATGCATTAGTTTAAAAAGAAGCTCTGTCGTAGCAGAAAAATCAAAAGGTAACAACACAAGAACATAATTTTTGTTTTCTTCTAAAGGCGTATAAGACAAATATTGATAACGTAACGAAGGACCTATCCGTAGCTTTTCTTGAGGGAACCCCGCCGCAATAAATTGGTCTTTATTCAGTCTTGAATTCATCACAATAAAATCCGGATGAGGCGCAAATTTGGATTCTTCTTTTGTGGTAAAAAGATTTAACATCATCGGATACGTAGAAGAACCATGCCAAAAACCAATGGTTAACACCTCTGGCATATATTTTCTTATTGAAATAACCTGTGCCTTCTCTGTCAGCATGTTTTCAAACATATCAATAAAAACATCAAATAATATTTTTTGTTTTTTTAGTTTTTTGATCAAACGATAATACAAAACAAACTTAATGTTGTTATAAGATCGACTTTCTCGCACAAGTAAGTCTATTTTCATACTCATAAATAAAGGTACTTTTTTTGGAAGTCGACTTTGCTTCCATAAAATTTTCAATCCCCAAATCACATCAAAAACAGAATAAAATCGCTCTGGGATAATATATTCCCCCTCATGTTGCTCAAACCATACCAGCGCTTGGGAGAAAGAACGGTTTATATTAAAAAGCCAAGGAATAATCACAACTTCAAATCCACGTGACTCTAATTCCTCTTTTAATTTAGGGAAGTATCTTTCTCTAGGGCATCCATCTTCACTAAAATACGTTTCATCAATACAGGTATGCAAAACAACTCTTTTATCTTTATTTTTAAAAAATGAAGTAGGCAATGTCGGAATACAATGATGCGCTTCTTTAAGCAGCACAAGAGTATTAAAAAACGCAAGCCTTAAGGAGCGTAATACAGAGATGAAATAGAAATAACGACGCTTAAACCTGACAAGCCGATTTCTCAAGGGATTAAAAATAAATGTCAATTTTTTTTTATTTTTAAAAAAATCAAAAAGTTCCATCATTACCGAGTGACTCTCTACTATAAAAAAAATATTATTATAATTTCTATTATACAAATCCATGCCTATTTTGTAATAACAGATCTTATGGAAAAGCGAATCCAGCATTGTATTACGTTCTGCAATTCGAGAAGTCCACCATGCCAAACTATCATATTTTTTCCCCAAGTCTGTTATCCAATCTAAGTAAGGTTGTCGATATATTAAAGCAAGCGCTTGTAACTCTTTTGAATAACTTATTTTTTTAAATTTTCCACCCAATGCCTCTTCCCATACCAACGATTTAAGATAATCACGCCCAAGATAAACCCAGGCTGTCGTCACAAATTCACTTTTCCATAACAGCGTATTTATTTTTTTTAAAACCAATTTCGGATCATGGTTTGAATCACACAAATAGATCATGCCGATCTTCACTTACTTAATTAACATTTATTTTAAGTCCTTCAACAGCCGCATATCCCATCGCCAAAATAGCTTCTTCTGTACTACCACCGATATGTGGCGTACCCAAAAAGCGGGGGAGATTTAATAATTCTGTATCTTGTGGAGGCTCTACTGCAAAAACATCAAAAGCCGCACTTGCCAATAAGCCTTTTTTCAATCTCTCTTTTAGGGCTTGCTCATCCACTAATCCACCTCGCGAAGTATTAATCAATAGGGCATCGGGCTTCATCAAAGCAAGACGATCTGCATTGAGAATGTTTTTTGTGGTATCACATAAAGGTAAATGAAGAGAAACAATATCTGAATGCATCAACAAATCCTCTAAAGAAAGAAATTGAATTTTATTTTGAAGATCAAGATTTTGTTGTAAATCATAATAATAAATTTGACATTCAAAGGGGCTAATCAAAGAAATTAAATCTTTCCCAACTTGCCCACATCCAACAATACCCACACACTTGCCTGTTAAACAGTTTCCTTTTTGCTGTTCCCAACCTCCTTGTGTTAATTTTAAATTTAATACTACAAGCTTTCTTAACAAAGAAAGAATCAACAGAAGTGTTAATTCTGAAACAGAACGCTTGTTTACCCCAGGCGTATAAGACAAATGGATATTCCGTTTTTTAAGAGCTTCTCTATCGATTGCATCTAAACCTACACCAAACTTAGAAATTACCTTCAAGTCGGGTAATTTTTTTAACAAGGCCTCGTCTATTTTCTCCAAAGCAATGATTGCTTTTTCATGTCCCGCTAGAAACGCGGCAAGCTCATCACCACAAAGTGTTTTACCTTCATTATTAAAAGTAACTGACTTATGATAAGAAAGTAGCTTTTGCCTTAAGAGAGGATGACGAGAGAAAGATCGAGAAGTAACAGCAATTCTATTTTTTAGCATCGCACTTCATTCAAATAACGTTCACAAACGTTTTTAAAAAATAAATTATTTTCTTGCTCTATAATTTCCACTTTGCCTACGTCATTATTTAAAATTAACTTTAGTTTATTATCACTGTTTTTTTTATCTTTTGAGATGGCGTTTAAAAAAGTGTCCAGAGAAACAGGATGTTTTTCAAATCCTTGGTAATTAATCGCTAGTGTTTTATGAATACGATCAAAATTGGCTTGATTTAATTCCCCTAAATTTAAAGAAAGATAGTTCGCCATATCTATTCCCAGCGTTACAGCAATACCATGAGGAATAGCATACTGAGTTGCAGACTCAATGGCATGCCCAAAACTATGGCCGTAATTTAAAATATTACGGATCTTTTTATCAAACTCATCTTCTTCAATTATTTTTTTCTTCATTTTTAAAGAAGCATAAATATATTTCTGCAATATTTTTTTGTCTTTTTTTAACATCCCATAATCATTTGAGATAGCTTCCAATGCATGTAACCCTTCTATCAGATGTATTTTTAAAATTTCTCCTATCCCCGAACGAAAATCAATTTCTGACAACGTTTCTAATATTTGTGTATCAATAATAATTTTTTTAGGAGGCATGAATGTTCCTAAAATATTTTTAATACCATACGCATTAATCGAACTTTTAGATCCTATACAAGAATCCGCTTGCGCCAACAAGGTCGTCGGATAAAAATGCCAATCAATGCCTCGCATTAGCACAGTTGCAAGGAAAGCAGTAATGTCTTGAACGATACCTCCGCCTATTGCAATCAACGTATGATGGCGCCGCACACCTTGATCTATTAAGTGTTTTATATAGTAAGGTATTTTTTCTAAAGATTTACTTTCTTCACTTGCATGAATAAAAAGAATGGAGGGTGCAGATAAACAACTTTTAAGTTCATTCTGATAAAGCTTGGCGATATTTTCATCTACAATAAAATGGGTTTTTTCAGAAATAGTAGCATTAATTTCGGAAAACATATTCGCTGAAAAATGAGCTTCGTAAGCTCCTTGATAAGATTGAATAGGCAGAGAATCAAACACGAGTAAATCCACCATCTATAATAATATTCTGTCCGCTAATATAAGTATTTTCAGGACTAACCAACCAACAAACTAATTTTGCAATTTCTTCTGGTTTACCCAAACGCTTCATGGGAATACGCGCTGCCATTTCTCGCATACCTTCTTCACCTAAAACAGATCGTGTTAATTCTGTATCGATAAACCCGGGTGACACCGTATTCACAAGAATACCTTCTTTTGCTACCTCTGCTGCTAATGCAGCAGTCATGCCATCTAAACCAAATTTACTCACAGAATACGAAGCTCGAAATTCACGACTCACAACACCAAAAACAGAAGCCATATTAATAATACGCCCCCACTTTTTTTTACGCATGGCAGGCAATACTGCTTGTGATAATAAAAAAGGGGCTCGCATGTTAATACGTTGTATGTTTTCATAATCCTTTGAAGAAATTTCCGAAAAAGGGGCAATTTTATTGATACCCGCGTTATTAATTAAAATAGTAAAATCAGATTTTTTTATTTTTCCGAAAAATAATTTCGAAAATTTTTCATCTGAAAAATCAACAGCCTCATACTGATATCCTGGGGGTACTTTTGTGTTTTCTTGTGTTCCCGTTATCAACACATCTGCACCCGCTTGCTTTAATGCTATTGCAATAGCTCTTCCTATACCGCGCGTGCCACCGGTAACCAAAGCACGATGGCCTTTCAAAATCACAAAATTTCTTCCAACATTGTTTTGGATATTTGTGAAGTTAAATTATATTTTTTTTTCCATGTGCTATCCGCGCAATAAATTCGATATACCAACTCCATGGTCTTAAACGCTTCTTCAGAAGAACCATACGTTACCGGCTTATCATTTAAAACGAGTTCTGCGAAGTCGAAAATTTCTCGTTTCCAAGAATGATCTTTATTATAACGCGTCATATGTTCTCGCGGATCACCTTCATCATTCTCTTCTGCATACACCACGGTCATCGTCTCCGCACCATAACTTTTTGTACTTGATAAAATACCCGACAAAATGATAGCCCCTTTTGTAAGCGTAATATCTAACTGAAACCGATGACGCCATTGCGTAGCTGAGGAATGTAACATGGCCACCACACCCGTCGGCGTACGCATTAGCGCGTAAGCATCGTCTTCTACATCATGCTTCCAAAAGTCATTTGAAATAAAGCTAGAGATCTCTGAAAACTCTCCAGCAAACAAACGCATCATATCTACCAGATGAATTCCCTGGTCTAACAAAATACCTCCTCCAGCCAAATGTCGTTTAGTCCGCCAATCAGAATCAAAGCGGATAATCTTCGATTTCCCATAAATACCGCGCATATTCATTACCTTGCCTAAACTACCACTTTTAATGATACGTAAAGCGTCTTGGATAGAGTGATGATAACGATGATTAAAACCAAACATGAGTTTCTGTTTTGGATAACGTTTTTCACATACCATGACATTCACAATATCTTTTAAATCTCTGCCTGGTGGCTTTTCACAAAAAACATGCGAGCCTTTTTCTAAACCTGCTATCGTAACTTCTGGCGACAAATAATTGGGTAGGCATACAAATAAAATATCTAAAGGAACTTCTAACAATTGCCTATAAGAAGAAAAGCATTGAACTTCTTGGTGGCACTCATGAAATTCTGGAAATGTTTGATCACAAACAGCAACAACATTTAACTGCGGATGTTCTTTCGCAAACCGGTGTCTGATTTTTCCTACTGTGCCGTAACCTGCTATTCCAACACGTAATTTTCTGTTTTGCATTCTGATTTTAATTCCTCATGCCAAGCTTTTACGAGCTCATATCCTTCACGTAATACAGCACAATCTACGCGATATGCAAGAAACTTTACGCCTAGATTAAAAAGTAAATTTAAATATTGTCGATCTCTTGCTACTGAACCTACAATTAAATTATTTTCTTTGATAAGCGTAACACATTCTTTTAGCCTATTTAAAACCTGAGGATGTTCTAACTCCCCAGGGATCCCGAGTGATAATGAAATATCATACAAACCTAAATAAATCATGTCTAAACCTGGCGTTTTCACAATATTTGATAAATTTGAAATGCCTTCCTCACCTTCAACCAAAACACCAACAAACAATTGATCATTTGCAAACTGCAATTTGTTATGTAAATTTTTTTCTGAATAAGCATGTCGACGCGTAAAAGGGGATAACCCTCTCTTCCCTTCAGGGTAATATTTTACCGCATCCACCACTTGTTTTGCCTGCGCTGGATTACTAACATGTGAAACTAAAATGCCTTGAACACCTATTTCTAATGTTCTCAAAATCGCAAGCTCATTCACTTCGCCCAGGCGAATTATCGGCGTACATCCCGCAGCTTCTGCGGCATAAAGTTGATTTTCTGCTGTTTCAAACGACATGGGCCCATGCTCCATATCGATAATAATAAAATCCAAACCCGCCTCACCCATCACATTCATCACGGAAGAAGAAGCCAACATAGACCATGAACCAAAAACACTTTCACCTTTTTTCAATTTATCTTTCAATTTATTTCTATTATTCATGAATTAATTCCTCACGGTATTGTAGGTAAAATGGATCATGACGCATTGCAGTCTCCGCCTCTTGTCGATCATTTTCGGTATCTACAGAAATACTTTGAAAAAGTGACATTGCTGTTCTGACTTTAATACCCTGTTCAACAGCACGTAACAATTCAATAGACTCTGCAATTTCATACGGTGTACTGGGCAAATCTTGAAAATCTAATAAAAACTTTTTACGAAATGGCATGATGGCCACTTGTTTTAAACGTGGACCTATACAATTTCGTGTATTAGAAGGCACAGGGCTACGTGTCATAAACAAGATATCTTTTTTATTATCAATTACAACTTTAACTTCATTAGGATCAAGCCACTCTTTTTCATCAGCCTGTGCAACCAACGTTAATAGTTTTACCTGAGAATCTTCTAATAAAGGTCTTATTGCAATTTCAATCATCTTGGGATGCACAAGTGGTTCATCACCTTGCACAACAACAACGATATCATCATCCGATAAATTCATTTGCTTGCATGCTTCTGCCACGCGCAAAGCAGGTCGCTCAATGTCTTTGTGTGTCATAAACGCCTTCCCACCAAAAGCAATCACGTTCTCTCTAATTTCCTCATCGCAAGTCGCAACAAACACATCATCCACACGATCCACCAACAAACATCGCTTATAGACATGCTCGATCATCGGCATACCTAAAATAGCTGCCAAAGGCTTTCCCGGGAAACGAGATGACCCCATACGCGCCGGAATACCTATTACCACTTTTGCATTAGACATATTCTTTTTCTCTCAACATTGATTTAGCCCAACAAACCATATGGCGAATTCCCTCTTCCAAACTCACACTCGGCTTCCAACCCAGTTCTTTTTGTAAACGAGATGCATCGCCATAAATACCAAACTGATCACACAACGTAGGTTCGTCAAAAATAATGGGATAAGCATCCGGTGCAGACGTAAACTCGCTCGCCAGCATTTTCAACAGTTCCTTAACATACGTTTTTCGCCCTGTCGCTACGTTATATACTCTTCCATAAGCACGTTCATCTACACAACGATAAAACGCATCGACAACATCCTCTACAAAAACAAAATCACGAAATCGCTCTTGCGAACCTCGCACTAGAATAGGTTCTTTTTTTAAAAGATAAGCCAGATAAATACTCACCATACCTTGCTTCATATTCTGTAAGTCTTGTCCCGGACCATACACGTTAAACAAACGTAGTGAAGTTGTATTCACTCCCAAGCCTTGATAAATCTGGCATAAATATTCTGAAGCAATTTTTCCAACAGCATAAGGAGAAGGGGGTTGAACTTTCGTGTCTTCTATTACAGGAAATTCCGTGGCATTACCATAAATATTCATTGAACTTGTAAAAATAAATTGTTTTACTTTTTTTTCTAAACTCCATTTTAAAAGCTTCATTGTCGTCATAGCATTCACTTCAAGATCAAAAACAGGATTTTCAAATGAAAGCTCTTGACCTACATGGGATGCTAAATGAAATACAACATCAATCTGTTCTTTTGGTAACAAAGTAAAAGCATCTTGATCTCTTAAATCCAACCACTTAAATACAGCTCCCTTGGGGATATTATGAAAATAACCTGAAGATAAATTATCAAAAATAAAAACTTTCCAGCCTTCTTTTAATAATCTTTTCGCTAACTGCGAACCTATGAATCCTGCGCCTCCCGTAACGATCGCTTTCAACTTTGATTTCTCCTACCTGAAACGCGCCAACTGTCAAAGCGGTGTTCTAACCTTTCTAATCGTTCTGTTCCCAAGCTAACTTTAACATTGAACTCTGAATTATAATAAAGAAAACAGGGGGCTGTCTTATTATTTTTTTTGACTATCAGTAAGTATGAATCTATAAAATTCATTGGGTATGTACCCAATGAACTCCCGAAAATTAGTTAATAATTTGATATCGTCGCAAAAATCATATCCCCAAAACCATGGGTTTCCATAAACGTTTGATATTGCTGATTGAACTTTAAAAACATGTCATAAAAACTTTTCTTAACATGTTCGCTTATTTCTTTTGATAGATTTTTATCTGAAGGCGATACTTGTAGACATTCCCATCGACTAGCTTGAGGTTTTTTTAAAAAAAGCCAATTTAAATTATTAAGTAACCCAGTTTGTTGAAAAGCAGTAATAGAATTGATTTCATATTTTGCCATTTTACACACTCTTTCTAAGGTCACAGGAGAAAAATAAGTTAAGTGAGGGGCTTGATAATAAAAATCCCGATATTCTTCTATCTCATAAAACCATACCAAAGGATCAAGTAAATTGGGAACTTCAATATGTACTTTTCCTCCTGGTTTTAAAAATTTTTTTATTTCTAATAAAAATAAGCTTGGGTCAACAACGTGCTCCAAAACCTGAAACAAACAAATATGATCATAATATTGTTGAGGCAATCCACTTGATTCAATAGCTGCAGTATCGGTTGCAATGTGATGTTCCTTAAAAGCATAGTTGGCTTCTGCTTTATTTAGCTCCTGACCTTGCACTTCCCCAACATAAGGCTTAATGGAACATAAAAAATAACCCGTCCCACTCCCAATTTCCAAAACCTTATGAGCTGACTGAATGTATGGCTTTATTTTTTCGATACGCTGCGACTGAACAGGTAAAAAGGAATGGAATAAAGAATCTAAATCACTTTTCACATCATGATAATACTCTGTTGCATATTGACTTTGATAATATTCATTAAGCTGCGATGAGGAAGGCGGGTTGCTTAAACGTACAAAATCACATTCTTCACAACGCACTACTTTCCCTGACTTATTATGCCGAAGTTTTGTTGTCAAAACTCTAGCTTTACTACTATGGCATAGAATACAAGTGTCAGTTATTTCAACCATGGTTTGTTTGTCTCAATAAAAATTTATTTGTTAACTCACCCAATCCCTCAATACGCGCCGTATAGATATCTCCATGATTAACATATCGCATTCCCACCGTATCAGGAGGATTCCCTGTCAGAACAATATCCCATGGCTCTAATGTCATCCATGTTGAAAGCCACGAAATAATCTTTGGCCATTGCCAAACTTGTTGGCTACTGCGTCCTCGTCTAATAACTTCTCCGTTTTGCACCGCCTCAATCAAACAATCTGTTGCATCAAATTCAGTATCAATCCAAGGCCCCACAGGACAAAAAGCATCTGCACATTTTGATCTTGCAAGATGATGATCGCGTTCTTCAATATTTTCAACAGTAACATCATTACCAATCGTAAATCCCAAAATATTTTCTCTCACATTATTCTGATTTACATTCCGCATTTTTTTTTTGATAACAACAGCCAACTCTGCTTCTCCCCACCATGGCAAATCGGAAAAAGGATTTACGATTTGATCATAGGGATTTGCTATACAAGTACCTGGTTTGATGAAAACAAGCGGTTCTTTCATTAAAGGAGAATATTTCTCAATGCCAGGAAAATTAATAGCTATCGCAATCACTTTGCTGGGACTACAAGGAGCCAACAACTTCAGCGAATCTAAAGATCCTACATTTTTTCCTTTTTTAAATTCCTTTAAAGGCTCGCCCAAGGCTTCATATACGTTATTTTTTTCTAAATATCCGAAATGAGCTTCCCCATTTAAATTAGAGTACCGCACAATTTTCATATTTTTCCAAAAACATTACTTTTCTCAACACCTCACAACCTCTCATCACCGAACAACCATCATCATTCAATGTTCCATAAGCTTTTATAAAATTTCTATCCTCAAAACACTCTCCACGAGAAACCACACTTAAGAAAACTTCTATTTTTTTAAAAAATTCTTCTTCACTTTCAACTAATATAACTCTTTTTAAAAGCGTCTCTCTGGCTTCAGACATCAAACCCACCAGTCTCTTCTCTGCAAGTAATAAAATAGGTTTTTTAGTTAAGCAAGCTTCTAATACCCCCGTATCGGGGGTATCAAATATGAATGCGTCGCAGGCCTCAAGTAACCTAGGCGCAAAAGGTTCTTTAACATATTTACAATTTAAATTTTTACTCTCTAAAATAGACAGGATAGGATCTTGTCGTAATGAGGGGAAAGGCTTATAAAGAAAAATAAATTCCTCATTTTTTTTAAAAAAAGAGAATACTTTAATTAAAAAATCAAAGTAAAAAACCTCCCAATAAGATTGTTTAGCCATATACCAATTTGTTCGATAAGTCGAAGGTAAGTAAAGAATAACTTTCTTATTAGGATCAATACCAAGATTCTCAAGATGCTTATTTCTGTTACTAAAATCTAACCTCTTACTAATAGAATCCAGCCGAGCTGAGCCTATGGGAATAATTTTTTTATCTCTCAAACAAAATGAAAAATTCTTTTTAAAATACGTCACCACTCCTTCGCCATACACAAA
>Ga0155457_117_pt2 | contig 17757 bp, 14 predicted proteins | sample RifCSPhighO2_12_FD_107115 | JGI IMG/M metagenome (GOLD analysis project Ga0155457, IMG submission 107115) | Gammaproteobacteria bacterium RIFCSPHIGHO2_12_38_15
CGCTCATCGATCAAACCCGCTTTAAATTTTTTCTCAGCATCCACTTCCATGGTTTGCCCAGATTCTTTCACTAATTTTCGTGTTACTGAGGTAACTTCTTCAAAGGGACTACTCAGCAAAATATCACGTAATTTTTCATTGAAAATCAAATACTCTCGCAATGCAACACGCTTGCCATCAACTGTGGGCACGAGCTTTTGCCAAATCACTAAACGTATCGTTTCTAAAATATCAATAGTACGCCCATGGCGTTCTTCCACAGGAAAAGAAGTCACTAAACGACGAACCGTCTCTGCTACACCATTGGTATGTAAAGTTGTATATACAGGATGTCCCGTCATCGCCGCTTCTAAAACAGCCGCAATCGTTTCTGAATCACGTGCTTCTCCCACTAGAATCAAGCGAGGTTTACGGCGCAATGCATTACGTACACCGGCTGCAAAATCAGGTAAATGACGTGGTATTTCAGATTGACTAACAACAGCCGTTGGCATTTCCAAATCATCGTATACAAATTCAATCGGCGACTCATAAGTTAAAATTTTACGATGACTATCTGGGTTTTCACCTAAATCACGAATAATAGAAGCCAATAAGGTACTTTTACCCGACCCTGTTGCTCCCGTGACATAGACCACGCCTTCTTGCGGTGCGAGCGCTGATAAAAGATCCGAAGGAAGATCCATGCTGTCGAGCACGGGAGGTGTTGTGGGAATGGTACGTAAAGTAATTTGAATACCATCATGTCCACCTATCAAGCATCCCGTACCATTAACACGATAACGATAGCGCTCTATACGCGTCGGCTTAACTTCGTAATGTGTATCAATGTCATGGCCACTTAAAATTTGCGCGGTACCGTTGGGCCCATAAATCGCATTCAACATATCGCCTACTTCTGTATTTGATAATTTTCGATGCGTCATATGTAATAAGCGGCCATATACTTCTGCAAAAACAACTTGTCCTGTTTGTAAAGTAATATCAGAAGCATTTAATTTTTGACAATAAACCAATAAACGATCTAATTCTTTTGGCGTGAAACGCGTAGGTTCATCCGGAAATAACTTCTCAGGCTCTAAAACGGGTATTTTCACATCTGTCATCGATTCACCACTGGCGCAGGTTTCCAAACTTGAGTATTAGGCTGTAATGCAGGTAATGCAGTAATACGTAATACCTGGTCATTAATGCGTAAATTCGAACTATCGCCCGTCACACCCAACTCACTGCGCGCAACAAAGGGAGGACTCACCATACCTTGCGTCAGTAAATTTCGATATAACACCATGCCTTGATATTCTTGTTTTAAGCGCGCAAGATTTTCCGCAAAAATTGTGTCAGCTTGCCTAACCCCTTCCTCCCAACCACGCGTTACATACTTACTCCAAATTTTTTGCTCCATTGCGTTCGTTGGCAAGAAAAAAACTTGCGGCATTTCAGGATTTTTGTAACTTAACCAAAGATATTCTCGCCACGAAGGTGGTGTCGTAACAAAACGTGCTTGTTTTAAAATTTTATACGTACGGTCGGATAAGCGAATAGCATCATCTGAATCCAAATTTAATTCACCGTGATTTTCAATTAAAACAGGCGGTAATACATTGTGATCTAACAAAAGTAAATTAAAATTAAATGCTTGCGATAATTGTTTGGTTTGTTGCTCTAAAATCGAATCAATTTTTTTTGCACGCAATGATAGACCTGCTTGCGCACCTAAACTCAAAGCCGTTTCCTGCATTGCTTGTTCTCGCACGGGGCTTGTTAACTTTGTCATTTCTTCTTTTTCTTTAACAGGCCCTGCGCTCATTTGTTGTAAGTCATCTAAATTACATAAATTTTCTTGTAGTGTATGCGTATTCATACAAGCTATTAAACAAAAACAACATGCTATTAACACGCTTAGAATTAAAAAATTTTTTAAACCCCGACGTGCTAATAATAACGAGGCGTATATCCCTATAAAATATGGTTTTTTCATTTCGTATAATATCGCTTTAAAAATTGGCCGGTATAAGAATGCGGACAGGCTGTAATAACATCGGGAGGTCCTGCTACGATCACTTCACCTCCGCGCGCGCCTCCTTCAGGTCCCAAATCAATGATCCAATCCGCGGTTTTGATAACATCCAAATTGTGTTCTATAACAATAATCGTATTTCCAGAGTCACGCAATCGTTGTAAGACTGCTAATAATTGCGCAATATCATGGAAATGTAAGCCTGTGGTAGGTTCATCAAAAATATAAAGCGTTTTCCCTGTATCACGACGAGCCAACTCTTTGGCTAGCTTAATACGTTGCGCTTCTCCACCCGACAACGTTGTCGCACTTTGACCTAAATGTAAATAAGATAACCCCACATCGATCAAAGTTTTCAATTTTCGCTTGATAACAGGGATCGCATCAAAGAAAGCATAAGCCTCTTCCGTCGTCATATTTAAAATATCGTAAATGTTTTTTCCTTTATAATAAATTTCAAGTGTTTCACGGTTATAACGTTGACCTCTGCACACATCACAAGTCACATAAACATCTGACAAAAAGTGCATTTCCACTTTGATTAAGCCATCTCCTTGACACGCCTCACATCGCCCTCCTTTTACATTAAAACTAAATCGACCTGCCGTATAACCCCGAGATCGCGCTTGTGGTGTCGATGCAAATAATTCACGAACAGGTGTAAACAAACCTGAGTATGTTGCAGGATTAGAGCGTGGTGTACGACCAATCGGACTTTGATCAACATCTACTACCGTATCAAAAAAAGATAACCCTTCAATTTCATCACACTCGCCGTATTCCAATTGCCGAGCACCATTTAAAATTTTTGCAGCCATGGGATACAAAGTATCATTAATCAACGTTGACTTTCCTGAACCTGAAACCCCCGTCACACACACAAACAAACCAAGAGGAATTTCAACGGATAAATTTTTTAAATTATGCGCGCGTGCTCCTTTTATTGTTATTATTTTTTTATTATCCCTCTTCACGCGTACAAGAGGCACAGGAATCGAACGTTGGCCAGAAAGATACTGTCCTGTTAATGATCCTGGGGTGTTGATGATATCGCTCACCCCACCTTGCGCAACGATTTCACCCCCATGCACACCTGCACCTGGCCCTACATCTAAAATATAATCTGCATGGCGTATCGCTTCTTCATCATGCTCCACAACAATCAGTGTGTTACCTAAATCACGTAATTTCATAAGCGAATTTAACAATCTTGCATTGTCTCTGGCATGTAAACCAATCGAAGGCTCATCCAAAACATACATCACGCCCACCAAACCTGCACCAATTTGACTTGCAAGACGAATACGCTGCGCTTCGCCCCCTGAAAGACTATCTGCACGGCGATTTAAAGTTAAATACTCCAAACCCACATTCATTAAAAAATTCAAACGTTCTTTTAATTCTTTAAAAATTTTCTGAGCAATCTTTTCTTTATAACCCTCTAATTTAACATTTTCTAAAAATTCTTTAGCCTCATCAATGGGAAGTGAAGTCAAAGCAGGCAATGATAAATCACCCACAAACACATGACGGGCCGCTTCACACAAACGCGCCCCCTCACACACATCACAAACCTGTTGCACAATGTATTTTGATAATTCTTCTCGAACAACATCCGATTCTGTTTCTTGATAGCGACGTTTTAAATTATTGATCACTCCTTCAAAAGGATAGCGACGATAAAATATTTTTCCTGCTTCATCGGTATATTTAAATTTTATGATTTCATCTTCACTTCCGTATAAAATTATTTTTTGAATTTTTTTAGGTAACTTTGAAAAAGGGGTTTCAAGAGAAAAATGGTAATGTGCTGCCAAGGATTGCAATAAACTAAAATAAAAATAATTTCGACGATCCCAAAAACGAATTGCACCTTCCGCCAAACTAAAACTCGGATCAGAAATAACTTTCTCGGGTGAAAAAATCGCTTTCATTCCTAAACCATCACAAGCAGAACACGCCCCAGAAGGATTATTAAAAGAAAAAATACGCGGCTCCAACTCTGCAATACTATAGCCACAAAGCAAACAAGAAAAACCAGAAGAAAAAATCTGCTCTTCTCTTGTCTCATCCATAAATGCAATTTTTGCAAGCCCTTCAGATAAACGCAGCGCTGTTTCAAAAGATTCTGCCAATCGAGTTCTATGTTCAGGATGCACTTTGAGACGATCGACAACCACTTCAATCGTATGTTTTTTATGTAAGCTTAATTTGGGTGCTTCCTCTAACTCGGATAATTCTGTTAATACACCATCGATTCTTACGCGAATAAATCCTTGTGTTTTCAATTTTTCAAATAACTCAAGATGCTGCCCTTTTCTTTGAACAACAACCGGTGACAACAACATAAGTTTAGTATTTTCAGGCAATGCTAAGACAGCATCCACCATCTGACTGACGCTGGATGCTGACAACGCTTTATTGTGACGAGGGCAACGAGGCTCTCCGGCGCGGGCATACAATACTCGTAAATAATCATAAATCTCTGTGACCGTCCCCACGGTCGAACGCGGATTATGTGACGTTGACTTCTGTTCAATAGAAATTGCCGGTGAAAGTCCTTCGATATGATCCACATCTGGCTTTTCCATGACAGACAAAAACTGTCTTGCATAAGAAGACAATGATTCCACATAACGTCGCTGCCCTTCGGCGTACAAAGTATCAAATGCCAAAGAAGATTTCCCTGAACCGGACAAGCCCGTAATCAAAATGAGTCGATCTCGAGGAAGCTCAAGATCGATGTTTTTTAAATTATGCGTACGTGCACCACGAATAATAATCTTATTCATAAATATTAATTATCTTAGGGTAAGGGGTATATAATAACATCTTTAACTATTTTCTAAAAAAACCATGTCTTTACCCTTTTCTCAAATTCGCACAACCTTGTTATTAGCCTTGCTTTTTTCTTTCAGGCTTTTAGGTTTATTCATGATATTACCTGTTTTTAGCTTATATGCTTCGAGTTATCAGGGTAATACTTTATTTTTGATGGGTGTTGCAATAGGGATTTATGGTTTAACTCAAGCACTCTTCCAACTTCCTTTTGGCTTCCTCTCTGATCGTTTTGGCAGGAAACCTTTAATTGTCATTGGATTTTTACTTTTTGCGATAGGCAGTTTAATTGCGGGCTTCACACAACATATTTATGGCTTAATCCTAGGACGTGCACTACAAGGCAGCGGCGCCATAGGCAGCACACTTTTAGCCATGACAGCTGATGTAACCTCTGAAAAATACCGCACTCAAGCCATGGCGATCATTGGTATTTCCATTGGTGCTTCATTCTCAATTGCAATAATGCTAGGCCCCTGGCTTGCAGCAACCCACTCTATTTCAAGTATTTTTTTTATAAGCTTTATTTTTGCTTTGCTAGGAATAATTCTCACCTTCTTATTACCTTCTCCGCGCATCCAACATCCTCTTGGTTTCCTGAAAAAAAAATATTTCAAATTTTTATTTGAAAAAAATATATTAGTTTTCAATATGAGTATATTATGTCTTCATTTCATATTAACGGCTAATTTCATTGTTATACCGATTTTACTTTTAAAACAATTCCACATTGAAAAATCAAATCAATATTTATTTTATCTTCCTTTACTTGTTCTCTCTGCTATTTCCATGATGATGATACTTCGAAGGTCAGAGAAAAATTCAAAAAACTTAAAATTACTTAAAACAACTGTCACTTTGCTTTGTTTAAGCCAAGCAGGACTGACTTTCTTAAATTTTTCTTTTTTATTTTTTTTCATTCACTTGTTTTTATTTTTTACTGCATTAAACCTCTTGGAAGCCATTTTACCCGCCCTTCTTTCTATGTATGCACCCGCTGAAGGTAGAGGCACTGCTTTAGGCTTCTATTCAACTTGTCAGTTCATTGGGATTTTTCTAGGGGGTATTTTAGGCGGCTACACCTATGGACAATTCTCTTTGATGGGGGTATTTTTGTTGGGCTTTATCATCAATATTTTTTGGTTATTATCCATTCTAAAAATAAATAAATGAAATAATGAGGAGACACACTATGGCAAGAGGAATTAACAAAGTAATACTCATTGGTAATTTAGGCGCAGATCCTGAAGTACGTTACATGCCCAGCGGTGGTGCTGTTAGCACAATCAGCCTTGCCACATCTGAAACGTGGAAAGACAAACAAACCGGTGATCCACAAGAAAAAACGGAATGGCATCGCATTGTTTTTTTTAATCGCCTCGCTGAAATCGCAGGAGAATATTTACGAAAAGGCTCCAAGGTTTTCGTTGAAGGTCGTCTTCAAACGCGCAAATGGCAAGATAAAACGGGGCAAGATCGTTATACAACAGAAATTGTTGCCAATGAAATGCAAATGTTAGATGCACGCGGCGCAAACAATAATGCACAAGCAGCTTCTACGAATAATTCTACAGAATCTTATTCTCAAGAAAACATTCCCGCGATGGAATCTTCTGCGAGCCAATCTTTGGATGATGAAATTCCATTTTAATAAGCAAAGTAACCTGGATCGAGCGCCGCTAGGCGCAAAGATCCAGGAATAGTCGTGCGGGAAAGAACAACTAGAAAGAAATAAAACAAAATGACGTTTCTCACGGACGACTAAATCGGCAAACTCTTCACATTTGGATTCTTCATATATTCCAACACGATTTGATCAACGAGCTGTTCTACGACACCTTTACTGATAGCATCCGTTATCATTCCTTTTTCTGATTTTAAAGCCTCTAAACGACGCTCAATTAATTTTTTCACAGAACCGGAAGGAAACAGCGCTGCTAATACTCTTCTCGCTTCTTTGGGGCCAATACGCTTATAAAGTTGATTACGCACCATCGCATCTTCTAATGTTGTACTGAACGCCCAAAGCTCAATGGGCCCCAAGGTACTTGTTAATAACTGCGTATTAATCCCATTTTTCGTTGCAAACTGCCCCAAAAACGTAGCACCCCCTTCTCGCGGACCATGCACACGTGTTCGCAATGCGATTTGCGCTGTTTCAGATAATCCAAAAATTTTTGCCGCCTTTTCAACTGTCTGCGCAGGTCCCGCATCCATAATATAAATAGAGGTGGCAAATTCAATCATCGTTGAATCAAAGTCGTCAAGCGATTGGGAAATCAAAGCAACTTGCACATTCCACTTACGACCTTCTCGCATATCTATAATCACTTGGTCGCGTACAGCTTGCGCTTTCGATGTACGATGAAATTCGTCATAAACAATTCGCTTGGGATCTTCACGTATCTCATCAATACGTACTTTATGATAATCCTGATATTGTTTTGGCATATCCTTGATGCTTTCCACCGTCAAATAAAAATCTTTAGCTAAAATATAACGTGCTACCATATACATCACTGCTGTTTGTCTATCTGCCGCTTCACCACCTGATTTGGCCACTTCATCAAGATCCAAAGCAACGATACGAGACTGCCCTAAGTCAAATCGTGTCATACGCGCTAAAATAGGATATTCACGCACTGTACTTGAAATCATACGCGCAAAAGCATTAATTAAAGACTCACCGGTGGGCGCTATAATTTTCCCATAAAGATCTTCCACTGCTTGTTCACGACAAATAGACGCGGCATCTGCCACCAACGGCATTGCAAAACGTTGCGCCAACATGGCTTCATGAATAAATCCAGCAGCGAATAAAGCATCTGTCACTTCCCACCATGTGGTTTTTTGATCTTTCACAAAACTAATTTCATCTAAAATACCATCGACAATCGGCTCCACATTCGGCGTATATAAATAAGGGTTTCCTTGATCACATAATTTTTTATAAAGCATATCAACAACCATGCCTGCCAAATCAGGAATACCATCATACGAACGTATTGCACCTAAAGGCGTTGCAAGCAAGGTAATAAAATTAACTAAGAATGCACGCTCTTGTGCCGTAGGAAAACGACACCCTAACTGGGTATCAAAAGGGTTAATGGCATAATCAGGTGTCATCATCAAACGATGATGCGCGGCCAAATGTTTTTGCCCTTCCGGGAGAGCCTCTTGTAATAAGGAAATCAAACCACTGCTAGACGGACCAATATCGATAATTGAAATGCGTGGCAATCGCTGAATACCCGCTGATAAACATACTGCTAAATTCACCGTGTTTGATAATACTGATTTACCTGAACCTGGCCGAGCATACATTAAATCTATCCAAGTCGTCTGAACACTTGAACCGGGCTGATAGGGCCATGGCTTACCATCGACAGAGCGAAACAACACTGCTCCGTTTTTCCAAGGTGACGCAGGACGCGTCACTGGCAGCATGTAGGCAACATCAGACATACACGAAACAGATGTGGTCGAAACACTCTCCGTTGAAATCGCCAACATCGATGACACAACCCCTGCAAAAGCATCACCACAAACTTCAGAAACATCACAATTACCCCAACCCTGAATAGCTTTTGCCAATTCAGCCGTACGCACACGTAACAAAGAAAGATTATTTTCAGGCGCCCAAGTTGAAGCAACCACTTGCAATTGCACCACAGCATCATCGGTATTAACTTTGATGTAATTTAATAATTTTGCTGAATCGGCAATTAATTTATTTTCTGCAGAAGTAAAACTCAATATCGAAGCGATTAAAGCTTTTAATCGCAACGCCGTTAAGCCACCGCTTTGTACCAAAAATGAAATACGCCAAGGAATATTGGCCATCATTGTTCTATTAAAAAGAGCAACAAAGGTTTTAATATCTTTAGGAAATAGATCGATAAATACTGAAGAATAAATCCGATCCCCAATTCTTACAGTCCGCAAATCAAGGATTTGCGCATCGCGCGGTAATAATTGATGCCCCAAGTCAGGCCAAAGTAAATCTGAGACATCACCGGTATAGCGTTGGTAATCTTTTACGGGAATTTTATCTCCTGGCAAAATGGGTCGCCAAGTTTTATCTGTAAAGTCAGGATCTACTGTCATGCGTGCTTCATATAAAGCTTCATGTGCTTCTAATAACTTCACATCTAAATTTAGATTACTTAAATCACTGACCGTCGCGCGAACAAAAGAATCGTGTGCATTACGCAAATCAGGAATGGCTGCCATCACAAATTGCGTTCGTGGAAAAGGAGGGATTTTTTTTTCTTTTATTAAATTTAATTTATTTGTTCTGGCTTGTTTCATTTGTTCAGCAGAAAGCATGCCAGGGCGTGTCCATAATACGAGGAAGACGGCTTCTTCTGCACTGTACTTTGAAAGATAATTTACTCGCTCTTCCAATAAATCATTCAGGTCTAATCGTAATCTTTCTGCTGTAGAACGCGCAGGCCCATAAATTTCAGTAATTAATGCTGCTGCTTTTTCAGGATTATAATTAAAGAAAACTTGCAAGGAGTGACCATCACGATTAAATGCCGTTTGAAAACAGCTGGCAACACCTTTGTAAAGGCGTTGAAATTCAACCTCACCCAGCAAAGTAGTCAAACCATTAACTTGAATAACAGAACCCAGCGAACCATCGTGCGTCACTAAAACTGTCGCGTTATCAGCTGTTTCAAGATCACAATAAGTGGATGTTGTCGTTTTAAGAATAGAGGCCATCCACGCAAGCAGTGAATCAACACCTCCTAAAACAGATTCGACAACGTTTACCATAAAATTCCCTATGACACGTCTTTTCCGTTTACAGTCGCCACAATTTTAAGTAGCTATGTTTTATTTGCTGCTAATTCTTGTAAAGCCAGCGCAGCCCAATGTTCAATTTGGGTTTTAAAACCCGCACGTGAAGGTAATAAACGTAGATTTTTTAAAATATGCCCCAGATGCTCTGCTTTATGACTTCGACTTTCAATTAACAACTGCCCGAAAAAAGCAGGATTACTTGTCCCTTCGCCAAACTGTGTTTCTGTTTGTTGCGATCGAAATTTCAAGCTTCGATAAACTGCCTGGGCAGATTCACTGTATCCTGTATTATTCGTAATCGCACAAAATAGAACGTGAGAAAAACTATTTAATTCTACTTGAGAAATTTCAGGTAAATAAATTAAGGTACCACCCCCATAATCACTTACGCCTACCGCTTGTAAAAAAAAACATTGGGCGCAAAAACAACATGCCGTGGTCATGTTTTTTAAGGTGTTATTATGAAAATTCAGATCTAAATTTACAATTTCTTGGTAATCTCTGGCTTGAAAACCACAAAACTGACAAGTATAACGATCCCGCCGAAATACCTTTTCACTGAATGTACGGAAAGCCGGATCGGCTCTCCGTAACATAAACAGTCTCCAACCTTCTACATTCGCACATAATTGAAGGTGGGGCATAGTTAGAAAGTAGATCCTGAAAGTGTACCTTTGCCTCCAGCAGATCCAAATAGTGATTTACCCGCAACATTATAAAGTGTCGGCAGAAACATGAGTGCTGCCGCAATAAAAATTAAAGCAATAGGTTGCCCAATCGGAATTTGCTGAGGATTATCTTTATGTTGCTTGAATTTCATGATGGCACCCAATGCAAAGGCCGCACCGGCAAGATAAGCACCGGCAGTGATCATTTTCGCAATTTGAGTAAATGCTCCTGTTAAATTTGTAGCGATAGCTGTTAAATTTGTACCCGCCGCCTCACCCCCAGCCCCAGCCTCAGCCTCAGCAGAAGCCATAATCGGAAAAAAAAACAAGAAAGAACTCAAAACCAAAAATAAAAATAAAATCCTTCGATTTTTCCCATCATATTTCATTTTACTTTCTCCTTTTGAAATAAAAAAATATCACAACGTGTTTGATTCTAACTAAAATCATTTCAGCAAACAATCTTAAAACAAAAAATAAGCTTAACTACCTGTAACCATTAATCTCCAAAGTAAATTAGAAGCACCGACGATATTAATTAATAACAACCCACCAAAGATATGGGTCATCGCCTTACCAAAAGAGGCCTGATGCCCTTGCTCTGCAACATGCACCATCATCATCCACCCTCGAACAAAAGACACCAAGCCCACTATTCTTACTAAACCCAATAAAGCAGGTGTCAACGCAAGTTGATAACCAAAAATACCTACATTCTGTGCATTAGCATAACTGATGGGTGTTACATTAGGATAACCAAAAGTCGTGACCATCAAGACAGAAAATGTCCTTGGCAACCACATTAATGCAACACACACTAAAAGATGCATGAGTGGTTTCATGATGTTCGTTTGAAGCGACATCATGGTTCTTTGCTCAGCATAAATTTTAAATTGAAAAACCGCCATCAGACCAAAAAAAGCACCTGCAAGATAGGCAAATCCTGTGATTAATTTCCAAAGACTTGTATAAGTACGAGCAAGATTATTAAGAAAGGCACTCAAATCAGCTTGCTGACCATTGACACTACAGCCTGCCAAAAAAATAAGAAAAACAAGAAAAACGATACTATTTGAGAAATAGCTTTTTACCGAAAACATAAAAGTATTTCTCCTTGTAATTCGCTTCGCTCATGATAGGCTACAAAAAAATCGTGCGACGACTTACTCTTCACCTCTAAACACAATTGTCCTACCTGAACTTGTATTTACAACACCTTGTACAGGATCAATGGAATTCACCACACCATAAGTTGGGATAGCATCTCCCTCTTTTACTGTCATACTCATCCCGCCTTCCTGTGTCGATAACCATGCTCTACCAGGAATAAGGGCTTGAATAAAAAGTATTTGAGGTTTTATTACCGGAGCTTGTTTTGAAACAGATTCCCTTTCTTTTTTCGTTTGATTATTGCCTAATACATGAAGCTCAGATTGTTGCTGTGTCACCTGACTCACTAAATCTTGTAACGTGCTATTAAGTGTTGCAATTTGAGAAGACATCACCGCTAAATTATTTTGTAAATCCGCCAAACTCGCATTGGTTCTCTGAACTCTTGCTTCCACAGAAGCATTACCTTCTTCTACACTCGCTAAACGATTTTCTAAATTCACAGCACCTTTTTGTATTACCATCATATTATTCGTTGGGACTTGTGGTTTTTGTTCAACAGGCATACTTATCGCTATGGGTTGCTCTACTTGAGTGAGCTCATATCTATTCTTTTTTGCTTTTTTCGAGGAAGAAACAAAGTGTACTCCAATCCAGAAAATGGCAAGAATAAAAACCACAATCAACACTTTCTTAAAATCAATTTTCGGTTTAGGAGGTGGAGAAAGCTCTTCGCTTTGATAGGCAGACGCCTGTGCTTCTCCAGGAATATGATATTCTTCTTCACTTGCCATTGTTACTCTCCAACTTAAGCATTACCAAAACTATTAACAACAGGTAATTTCAAATCATTTAAAACTAAAACACCTAGGCCTGTCCCTGCATAAACATAAACAGAAGGGGGTGTGGACTGAAAACTATTTAATACTGATGTGTACTGCGTACCCACATTTCCTAAAGCAACAGCTAATTCGCCAGAAGGTGATAAACTCGGCATATTTTTCTGGGTGTTAAATCCATTTGAGACAATCGTTGATCCTGACTGTGAGATAGCTTGCGCATAACCTTGCACGAAAGACGCTGCAAACATCGTGCCATAACGCAGTAAATAATGGTTGTTGGTGTAATCAGACAATCCCGTTCTAGCGGTATTAGGATCGATCGCAACAGCATTCAAGCTTACGCTATTTTCAAATTTTTCATAATTTAAACTATTAAAGGTGATCATGATTTTCTGCCCTTGATTGGTCAGAGAACCAATGAGCTTCCCACCCTTCAACTCACCATTCGTAATCGTTGCAAGAATCGGACCCGGCTCATCACTACTTATCGTATTATCCAATACCGCAAACATAATGGATCCTGCTTTAATTGTAGGACCATTCCCACCACCAATACCGTATGCTCCACCTGCTCCCCTATTTGCAAGTTCACCAACACCGGGAGCACCTCCTTCTGGCGTTTCTTTTTCTTGCTGTCCCCCCACTTCATATCGCTGGCTTGATGGCCCCCAAGCAGCAAGCAGTTGGCCTACCTGGCCTGACATCGAACCTTGCATTTGAAATTTTTTCTGTTGCGCCTCCGCTTCGCTTAACTGCGCAGCTTGTTTTTCTAAAAGTGCTTGAAGTTGTGGATTAGGTGTTCCAGGGGCCCCAGGCAATGCGCCAAACTGACCAGCATTATTTCTTTGTTGTGCTGTTGCTACTGTATTTTGATTCGCAGTTCTGGCATGCTCAACCGCATTCGATACAGGAATAAATTTCCCGTTTGGCCCCACAACACCTACTTGAGCACCATAAGCATTATAAAAAGGTGTTCCTACTGTAAGTTTCGCAGGTTTTTTTGTTGTACCTGCAACTTCTCCTATTACCTGACCTTGCGCATTTCTTACAACACCGTCCGGTCCAACGTAACCCACAACACGACCGTTCGCATCCAAAACCTCACCGTTAGGACCCACACGTCCTAATACTTTGCCATCCGGACCATAAACAAGTTCTCCTGCTTTTATTTGTGAAGCTTGGCCTATCACTTTACCTTTCGCATTTCTTACAACACCGTCCGGTCCGACATAACCCACAACACGACCGTTCGCATCCAAAACCTCGCCGTTGGGGCCCACACGCCCTAATACTTTGCCATCCGGACCATAAACAAGCCCCCCTTCTTTTACTTGTGAAACTTGGCCTATCACGTCACCTTTCGCATTTTTTACAACACCGTCTGCTCCCACATAACCCACAATACGGCCCTTCGCATCCAAAACCTCACCATTGGGACCCACACGTCCTAGGACCTTGCCATCCGGACCATAAACAAGATCCCCTTCTTTTATTTGTGAAGCTTGGCCTATCACTTCACCTTTCGCATTTCTTACCAATCCATCTGCTCCTACATAACCAATTACTTGCCCTTGTGCATTTAAAACTTCACCATTTGGCCCTATTCTCCCAATGGGCTTCCCATCCGCACCATAAACAATATCTCCTTCTTCAAAAGCAGATTGACTTGCATTCGTCGCTTGAACCACACCACCCGGCCCTAAAGTCGCAATGACCTGACAAGCAGAGGAATAAAGAGGTGTACCTGGCGCTACACAACCTTGTGTGTTGCCCGCATTGGCTTGTTGAAAACCTTGCGCACCCAAAGTAGAAGAACTAATGAGTGTGGGAATGGCGCTCTTGCCTGTTTTACTGGCCTCCTTAGCTTGCATTTGATTTTGTTGTTGTTGCAATCGGGCATACTCTGCTGATTCAGGCGTATCAAATCCACCCGGAATAGACTGAATGTTCGGTGCATTCCCTACAGCAGAACCTCCTGGTGCACCACTTTTTTTTGACGAACCAGATAATTTTAAAAAACCAAATATAATGCCTACCACCAACAATAAAATAGTAAATATCAAGATAGTCCGCGTTCGACTATCGCTCATCATTGTCTTAATATTTTTTAGCGCATTAGGCATGACTTAGAATCCTTCTATCCGTAATTGAATCGGTTTTCCATGAAAAGAAGCTAATATCATCGGTGTTTTTTGAAATTCATACGCATTCATTCCGTCAGGACTTGACATAATCGATGTCCAAGCAGGTGATAACACCGTTAAACGCGTACGCAGAAAAAGTTTATCCTGCGCTAACCATGCTTGCGCCTCCCCTCCTGCGACTACCATGTTTTTTGCATTACGCGGGGGCACACCATCTAACACACCTAACAATTCAGGATTTACGATCGTAGGCAAGCCATCTCCTAGGAGTATTTTTGCATTAGGCCCTAATCCTTGAATTCTCAAATCCACACGGTAATCCACTACGCGCTGCCCAGGAATTAATGTCAACATCACCGGCGTAGATAATCCTTTTAGGCGAACCGCTAAATTGCCATACGTATATAAACTCATCGATTGAATCATGAGTGTGTTATCCGTGTGATTCCATTGAATATTAAACGCAGCAGGGTTTCCAATGTCATAAGCTTCGAGCGGCCATGGCGCACCTGTTGAATCCACAAATACTAAAGAAGAAACGAAACCTTGCGCTAAACGCACCACAGGCGGTGTTGAACCCGGTGCAATACTCACAACTTGCGAGGTTACTGTGGGCTTGGGAGGTACGCCCGGTGGCGCCGCTGCCGCTGCTTGTGAAGCATAATAAACTTGTTTTAATTGATGAATTTGTTCACCAGTCATAGGAAATGTTGATGTAATCACATCATTAAACGCTGCCTCATTCATGATTTGTGCAGCTTGTGGCAAAGGATTAATTCGATTAGCTGCCCCCGTATAAGGCGCTGCAAATATCGTTGGAGGTTGTGTTTGCACAAGATTATCATTTACAGGTGCCGCATCACTTGCCGAGGAAACATCATTAGGCGATAACGCCGCTTGAGCCACCACTGCTGTCTGATTTTGATTATTTAAAAATGCTGTCGAAGAAGAATTATCAACTTGTGACGACGAAGCTTGTGTATTTTGAAGGACGACACGCGGCCCATTGCTATTACTCACATTGGCCGTCGTTTGTAATTGCTGCATTTGTTGAAGTTGTTGTCCTTCATCACCCAAACCAAAACCCATTGATGCGTCTGCAAACGCAAGCATAGAAAAAGAAAAAGTGATGAAACTTAAAAAAAATTTTTTTATCATGAATTTTTTAGCTCATTAAGAAAATATACTTTAAGTATTTGTACTTGAGACAACAAACTGTGAAATACCGACACCACGCGCAGAATTAAGTGTTGACACGCGCGTAACCAACATCGTCACTAACACATTTTGTTGTGCCACCTGGCTTGCACTTTGATAGGTAATAACCATAGGAAGCTGCACACGCCATGCATAAACACCATTTAGTTCACCTTGCTGCAAGACCACAGGTGCCGCCGTTGCCGTAGAAGAAACCACTAGTTTTTTAGTTAACACTGCACTCAAATTGTTTGAACTCGTGAGCGCATTCAGAAAATCTCGCCAACCTGCCGATGTAAAATAATCAGAAGCCGTTTGTAAGGCTTGCCTATAATTCACAAAATCATAAGTAAATGCAGCCGTCGCCGCTTGATTTGCCCATAATAATAACGCTGACGTCGGCATATTGGGTTGACTCAAAGGGATAAGCGGAATAATCCGCCCATCAATCGATGTTGCAAAATACTTAGGCGGCGGCGGATGTGTCACAACATAAGTCAACACACTCGACAACATAATAATAATCAGAATTGCAACCAATAAAGCAATCATCACTTTACGATGATTATCTCGATAAAAATCATTTCGCAATCGTACTGCTTCAATCGCATCTTCTGCCATGAGTAGTCTCTATCGTACATTCATTTCAACATCGCAAAATTATTTTATTAAAGAAACCGATGTTTTATTGGGTGAGTTCAATGATGTTAGTTTTACAATTTCTCCTGCTGTTGTACTTGCATAAAACAAAGGCAGGGCTTGATATAGCACATTATAAAAAATCACTGCAATTAATAGGACGATCAACATTAATAAAAAAATTAATTGTTTAATCCCCCGGCGATAAGCATCCCTGTAAAAATGCATGTGAGATTTTATTTCTTCTAATTTCCTGTCAATCATGCATCATCCATCTTCAAAAAAAGCAAACAGCAACTTGAAACTATAACGTACCTCTTTTAAAAAGTTAACTGTTAAAAATCATCATCATGAGAAATGCGACAAAAAGTAATCTCAATGCGTCTATTTTGCGCGCGCCCTTCGCTGGTTTGGTTATGAGAAATAGGCGAGTCTCTTCCACAACCTTCAGGATAAATCATTCTTGCATCAATACCACGACGCCATAAATAATTTGCAACAGCTGCCGCTTGTTCACGCGTCAATGCCAAGGCTCGCGTTTGACAAATTGTGTCGTCAGAATACCCCGCCACACGCACACTCGTCTTAGGAATACCTCGGATAAAAAGCACTAGCTTATCTAATACAGGATAATAATTTGCATTTAAGTGCGAAGAATTTTTATAAAAATAATTATCTGTCGGTACAATAATTCTTACCTCATCTCCCACCATAACCACTTGGATACCCTGGGATGCAAGCTGGCCTTCCACGGTCTGAGCACGCTCAACTTTATTGCCTACTACTGCGCCCAAGGCACCACCCATCGCACCGCCAATCAAAGTCCCTGTCGCAGGATTAGATAAAGAACCTAAGGCAGCCCCCCCCACCACACCAATCGCAGCACCTTGCGCTGTAGGACTGGGCATGGGGTAATTCAAATTCATGTTTGAGCCCGTGCACGCCGAAAGAAAAAAAGAAAAAATAATTATCCACCCTCTGTTTTCTTGAATCATAATCACCTTCGTCTTTCTAACAAACGCGTCTTACTCTATCATCAAATATTTCCAGCCCAAAACAAAATGTATGACTGAATATAAAAAACCCAAGAAAATAAAAACGCCCCCTCTTTTTTATTTTTTAAAAAAAGCGAATTCCACACGCCCACAATTACAAATCGATTTGATAAAAGACGTAGGAAACATCGTTAAATTAAGCCATTTTCTACCCACACTCGCTATCTACCACCCCGACTATGCCAAACACATTTTACTGACAAATCAACAAAACTATATAAAATCCGATGTGAATTTCCGTGCGCTAGCTGACATCATCGGCCAAGGTATTGTGACAAACAATGGAAAAAAATGGAAAAGCCAACGCGACAATCTAGCCCCCCTTTTTCAACCTCGCGTCATCACAAATCAACTGCCCACGCTTGTACATCATATAAAAGAAATGGCCATACGCTGGCAACACTTCGCAAATAACAAAAAAAAAATTAACCTAAC
>Ga0155457_120_pt1 | contig 17499 bp, 19 predicted proteins | sample RifCSPhighO2_12_FD_107115 | JGI IMG/M metagenome (GOLD analysis project Ga0155457, IMG submission 107115) | Gammaproteobacteria bacterium RIFCSPHIGHO2_12_38_15
TCAGGTTATTTTACCAAGATGGTCGGGGCGACAGGATTTGAACCTGCGACCACTTGCACCCCATGCAAATGCGCTACCAGGCTGCGCTACGCCCCGTAATTTTGCTTCGCTGCGTTTCTACGAAGCTACTTTTAATTTTTCAATTTTTTCTTTCAGCTTATCTCCAACGTGAAAGGAAACGACACGTCGTGCAGAAATTAATTTTTCTTCGCCTGTTTTTGGATTGCGGCCAGGCCTTGGTTTTTTTTCTCGAATTTCAAAATTACCAAAACTTGAAACTTTGACTTTTTCGCCCTTCATTAAATAACTTTTGATATTATCAAAAAAAGAATTCACAAGCACTTTAGTGTCTGAAGGTTCTAAATAATGTGAAGAAGCAAGATGAGCAATAATATCAGCTTTCGTTAAAGTCATTTGTAAGCTTGCTTGGCTTTCTCTGCAATCGCAGAAAAACTGACAGGATCATTGAATGCAATTTCTGCCAAAATTTTTCGATCGATTTCAATCGAAGCTTTTTTCAAACCTGCCATGAAGCGACTATAAGAAAGACCACAAATACGTGCTGCGGCATTGATACGCGTTATCCATAAAGAACGAAATTCACGTTTTTTTACTCTGCGATCACGGTAAGCATATTGTCCTGCGCGAGTGACTGCCTGCTTTGCTACACGAAATACACGACCGCGTGCTTCGCGATAACCTTTGGCTTTCTTCAGAATTTTTTTGTGACGTGCACGTGCAGTGACACCTCGTTTTACTCTTGTCATGGTGTTTCTCCTCTACGATGTTAAGATGCGTCGCGTAACATGCGTTTAACACTTAAGACATCGGAAGGATGTACTGCGTGTGTACCGCGTAATTGGCGTTTGCGTTTGGTGGTTTTTTTGGTGAGTATGTGGCGTTTATGCGATTGCGCATGTTTGTAACCTTTGGCAGTACGCTTAAAACGTTTTGCTGCGCCACGATTGGTCTTTAACTTAGGCATTTCAATATCTCCGCTATTTCATTGTTTGTGAAAAACATCTTAATTGTCATTGCGAGAAAAACACGCCCCTTGCTTTAAAAAGAAGAGAGATCTTTTATGTGTTTTTCGAAGCAATCCAGAGCTGGGTTCTCGCTTTACCGCTTCTAAAAAAGAGAACTGCTTCTAGATTGCTTCAAAAAATGCGTGAACCCTCTTGCTTTTTTTAAAATAACGGGACGCATTTTTCTCGCAATGACGAAAATTACGTTTTCCGGACATCTCCTTTCAAAATTATTTTCAAGCTTTTGAAAGGGTCATACGTGAAGCCATGAAAAACTTTTCTTGTATTCTCATGTTTTTTCACGTGCGACTATTTTTTTTAGGAGCAATAATCATCACAAGCTGGCGCCCTTCCATTTTTGGGGAAAATTCAACGACCCCGTGAGACGCTAAATCAACTTGTAATCGCTCCATTATCTTAGCTCCAATTTCAATGTGAGTTAGCTCACGTCCGCGAAATCGAAGGGTTACTTTGGCCTTATGGCCTTCTCCAAGGAAACGAATCAGGTTGCGTAGTTTTACCTGGTAGTCTCCTTCATCCGTCACCGGACGAAACTTTATTTCTTTTACTTGCATGACTTTTTGTTTTTTCTTTGCAAGGGCTTTTTGTTTGTTTTGCTCAAACAAAAATTTTCCATAATTCATGATACGACAGACAGGGGGATCAGCGTTAGGTGATATTTCCACTAAATCAAGTTCGTCTTGTTCTGCTTGATGTAATGCTTCACGTGCAGTGACGATACCCACTTGTTTTCCATCCGCTCCAATCAATCGTATCTGCGGTGCACGAATATCATGATTGGTGCGAACTGATGATTTGTCTGCGCTAATAAAGTTGTCTCCTAAAATTAATTTTTGCTAGCAACGGTTTCCAATAATAATTGGCAAAAAGCATCTGTTGTCATGCTACCTAGGTCTTTCCCATGGAGGGTTCTGACTGAAATAGTCTGAGTTGATGCTTCTCGTTCACCAATAATTAACAGGAAGGGAACACGCTGTAATGTATGTTCCCGGATTTTAAAGCCTATTTTTTCATTTCTCAAGTCGATTTTTGTTCGTAAACCCGCAATTTGTAATTTTTGATGGATTTCATTAGCAAAAACAGCTTGTTTATCGGTAATCGTGAGGATACTCGTTTGTACGGGGGCAAGCCAGAGCGGAAGTATTCCCGCGTAATGTTCGATGATAATGCCAATGAAGCGTTCGAGAGAACCTAAAATAGCGCGGTGGAGCATCACAGGGACTTTGTGTGTGTTGTCTTGTGCAACGTAACTTGCGCCCAAGCGTTCTGGCATAAAGAAATCTAACTGTAAAGTGCCGCAGCCCCAGCTTCTGCCTAAACAGTCCTTCATTTCAAATCCAATTTTCGGGCCGTAAAAAGCCCCGTCTCCGGGCGCCAGTTTCCAAGGAATATGATTTTGTTTTAGGGTGTCTTCTAAGGCTTTTTCTGCTTTATTCCACATTTCTTCCGTGCCCACGTGTATGGCGGGGCGTGTAGATAATACGATACTGATGTCTTCAAAATTAAAATCGTTATAAATGTCTTGAGCTAAATGTATAAATCGAGTGGCTTCTTCTTGGATTTGTTCTTCCGTACAGAAGACATGGCCATCATCTTGTGTGAAAGCGCGAGTGCGTAATATACCGTGCAAAGCACCCGAAGGTTCATTGCGGTGGCAACAACCAAATTCGGCGAAGCGTAAAGGAAGATCGCGATAGCTTTTTAAACCTTGATTGAAAACTTGAATATGTGCAGGACAACTCATGGGTTTAATGGCAAAAACATGTTTTTCAGATTCTGTAATAAACATGTCTTTATGGAATTTTTCCCAGTGCCCTGATTTTTCCCATAAGGAACGATCCAGTATTTGTGGCGTCCGTATTTCTTGATAACCCTGTGCTGTTAATTTTTCGCGGATATAATTTTCTAAGATGCGATACAAAATCAAGCCCTGGGGGTGCCAAAACACCATACCGGGCCCTTCTTCTTGAATATGAAATAAATCCAGTGCTTTTGCAATTTTGCGGTGATCACGTTTTTCTGCTTCTTCTTGAGCGGTGAGGTATTTTTCAAGGTCTTCTTTTGTCGTCCAAGCTGTACCATAAATACGTTGCAGCATTTCATTTTTGGAATCCCCTCGCCAATATGCGCCGGCAATTTTTGTTAATTTAAATATTTTTAAGAATTTTGTGTTAGGGACATGAGGACCGCGGCATAAATCGATGAAATCGCCTTGTTGATAAAGAGAAAGGGTTTCATTGTTTGGGATAGCCGAAATAATTTCGGCTTTATAGTGTTCGCCTATCTCTTTAAAAAAAGCAATGGCTTTTTCGCGTGACCATTCTAAACGTTGTATTGGAAGATTTCGTTTTACTATCTCATGCATTCGTTTTTCGATCGCAGAGAGTTGTTCAGAGGTGAAAGGGGTTTTACAAGAAAAATCATAATAAAAACCATTTTCGATAACTGGGCCAATGGTGACTTGTGCTTCAGGAAATAATTCTTTGACTGCATGTGCAAGCAAGTGTGCGCTGGAGTGTCGTAAAATTTCCAAGCCTTCTTCATCCTGAGCTGTGATAATTTGAATTGCTGTATTTTCTTTTACGATAAAAGACGTATCGACCAAACGCCCCTTTATTTTTCCTGCCAACGCGCACTTTGCAAGTGAGGGGCTTAAGTCTTGTGCGATTTTATAAATAGGGACAGGCGCATCATAATGACGCTGACTACTGTCAGGCAAAGTAAGCGTAATAGGCATAGAAAAGGCAGTCCGTGTGATGGTAGGCACGAGTGGGATCGAACCACCGACCACCACCATGTCAAGGTGGTGCTCTACCACTGAGCTACGTGCCTATGAAAAGTCATAGAAGATAGCATTCAAGAAAACAGGAATCAATTCCTTATTGCAGATGAAATTTTTAGTGAAATCATACCATGGGTTTCAGTATCATAAATTTCAGAAGGGAAAAGAGCGGGGTTTTTAAAGGATTTTCCAGAAATTATCAATTTTTTTACCGATGCTTTTCGAATAAAATTTTGCAAACTTCTTGTGATTGGGCCATATCGTGGTGTTATTAGGATGAAAGCATCAGGCAGAGGCATTTCTAATAAATTTTTAAACCCCTGAACGGATAAATGTCCTGTTAAGATAACGTTTTCTTTTGAATTTGAAATTAATAAAACACAGGATGGCGCTTTATCATTTTCATTTTTTTCTATAGAAGGATAAATAATTTTAAATTGAAACTGTTCCCATTCCCACATCATACCGGCATGACAAGATTGCACAGAGGCATGGGCGAATAATTCAGGTGTAATAGAAATAATCTTTTTAACAGGAAACTCATTCACAAGACTTTGAGTGCCCCCATAGAGCAATTTATCATTACTGCTAATCAATAAAATGTCGAGAAAGTTTATTTTTTGTGTTCGTAGAAAAGGAATAATAAATTGACTTCCTGCTTCATGTGTTTCGTCCTTTTTAAATCCCGTATCAAAAAGTAAATGATGATGTAAAGTTTGTATTAAAACAGATTGTCCTCTTTCAACATCAAGGACTGTAAACTTTATTTCGTTATTTTTGAGCACAGGATAATGAATGAAAAGGGGCAGACACCATAAGACACTTAAATATTTGCAAGGAAAGCCACGCGGACTTAGAAACAACAATAGAGAGAGGAAGGTGGTGATCATAAAAACAGGAGATGAGAAAGCAAGATGAAATTGTAAAAAAGACAAATTCGCCATACTTTCTAGGAAATGCCAAAGAAATTGAAATAATTTATCTGCTAAATAAAAAAAGAAATGGCTTAAAAAATTATTTTTTATAAAAAATAAACCGGTAAAACACAGGGGTAAAATAATCCAACCCACAAAAGGAACCGCAACAAGATTGCTGGCAAAACTGACGAGGCTGATTTGCTGGTAGAACAGTAATGTCAGCGGCAATAAACCCACAGATAGAACCCATTGTAATTTCAATCCTTGAAGCCAGGCCGACATAGGTTTGATACGGCCATGCAAGCCATAAAGGATCAGCGCCACCGAAGCAAATGAAAGCCAAAAACCTTCTTCAAAAATAAAAAGCGGATTAATCACAAGTAAGAAAAACAAAGCCACACTAAAAGAAGTTAATTTAGATAATTGTTTTCGACATAATGCGCCGATTAAAAACACGCAAAGCATTATTAATGCACGCAATGTAGGAATTGAAAATCCGGCCAAGGCGCTATAGAGAAAAGCCACGATCAGGGCGCTCCAGTATGCGGCCAGCGGTGCAGGTAAACTTAAAATTAATTTTTTATTTGCTTTCCAAAAAAAATAAACAAAACTCATTGTAAAAGTGCAGAGAAACCCAATATGAAGACCTGCGATTGCGATGAGGTGATTGGTGCCTGTTGCCTGAAGTATTTTCCACTGTGTGCTTGTTACGCCATTTCTCAAACCCACCGTCAGTGCAGTTAAAAAAGGAGAGTAATCAGAGTGGGTTAGATTTGTAATATGTATTGCAATTTTTTCTCGTAATCGAGGAAGTGTATAACGCAAAGGATGTGATTTCAGGAATTCAAAGTCAGCTGAAGACACAACAAAGCCTTGCATTTTAATTTTTTTTGCCATGGCCCAATGTTCATAGTTAAAACTGCCTGGATTCTTTGGGCTACGAATTTCTTTCAATCCTATTAAGCATTCCCATTCTGTGCCCACATGTAAAAAAGAAGGTGAGTAAGCCCAGGTTAATTTTGTTTTGACAGGCGTAATGGGATGATGATTTATCTCATCAATCAAAAAATCAAATCGTGATTTTTCCTGATGTGTTTCTGGAATGGAAGTGATGATTCCGCGTGCTTTTATTATTTTATTTTTGAAATGTGAAAAATCGTGTTGATGAAACAGGTTCTCTTTCTTTACCCAAAGCATACCCAGCAAAAAAAAGATAATAATAAAATAAATAATTGCGTTTTTTTTGAAATAAATTTTATATAAAAGAAGGCTAAGAGAAAAAACAGAAAAATAAATATAGAAAAAAGAAGGAGCAAAAGCCGCAAGTGTGATGCCGAATAAAAAAGCGATGGAATGAGGTAAAAGTAACATTATTATTATTTTTTTTAGTTGTTCGACTTAGTCGATTATAGTTTTGAGTAGTGTAGTTCGATAACTTTCGCACAAGGATCGACGACAACATCAGCTTTGCCCATGCATTGGAAAGCGGTATCACGTAACACATTCGCCAGAGGTGTATCATGCGCTGCAATAGTAACGATCACGGGAATCATAGGTTTAACGCCCATAACACGCAAGCTATAGCCGTTGGCTTGTGCGATTTTCTTTAAAAAAGGTTCAACGGGGCCTGACCAATCCACTGAAACGGACTCTCTCATATTTAATTTACTGGGATTAGGCAACCTATCCATCGATTTTGCGGGCAATTGTGCTTGTTGGATTTCAGCGAGATGAGACAATGAATGACTGATAGAATCAGCCGCTTCTGCCAATTTGACTGCAGCGGGATCTGTATCAGCGGGTGGCGTCATGCTTGTTTTACATGCCGTTAAACTGAGCGTCAGTAAAAAAAACAAAATAGTTTTACACATGTAAATTTATCCGTTCAAACTGGATTGAATAGGGAGCGTCATTTTAGCACCACCAGGAAGTTGTAGTGTGACATTATTGGGAGTGATATCACTTACAGTGCTTTGATCAGGCATGATCATGCCGGGTGTAACAATCGTGTATTCCCCATTTTTTGCTAGAATCGCACTCCATTTTCCTTCTTTGCTTCCGATGAACACAACTTTGTAATTTGTTGGGGCATTGTTTGTAGGTTGTTGGGAGAAACTGGTCTGAGTAAGTGCGATAGAATTAGCGTTTGTGTTGATTGCCTGTTGTTGTTGCAAGTTTGGAAAAGGATTATTTCCATAGGTGACTTCAGTCAAAATGCGAGTGGTTTCTGCTTTTGCTTTTGCTGTATTTTGATTTGCGATTGCAATAGCAGTGATTTGTTCTGCTAACATACGTTTAGCTTGAGCAAGCTGATATTCATCGATGGTTTGTAAATATTCTATTTGTTGTGGTGGAAGTAATTGGGGTGTGGCTGTGGTTGAAGATGTCATGGGAGAGAGAATAGAAGTAGAATTTTCATTAGCAGAAAGCGCGGAAGGGGAAGGCATAGGTGTTGTAGCGCCAGTTTTTTCTATGATTTTAGTTTTTGTATTGGATAAAGCAGGCTCAGCCTGAGCCGTGGGTTTATGAAATAAACTTTTGATTTGCCAAATTAAAAAAATAATAAGTACGATAAGGATGAATAAAATAATTTTTTGCCTTTTATCAAGATTCATAAGTTTCAATCCTCAAATTTTAGGTTCCATAAATAGAAAATGTAATTTTACCTGAAATCAAACCCTCGGTGATTGTGAAATTAACATTTTCTAACACAATGGGTTGTTTTATAAAAGAAAGTGCGATTTGACGTAATAAATTAGTTGAGGCATTCAGTAATGTTAATTCTAGATTATATTGCTTGTAAGCATTGAAATTTTTTATTTCTGCTAAGCGAAGTGCAGGGTAAGGAAGAAATTTCAGTGTGGTATCGTAAGTGTATCTATAGACCGAAAGTGCGGCATTAGCGCCTGTGTTAGCGCCAACAGCGCGATCAAACAATCTTAAATTTTTTGAAAGCGAGACGCCTGTTTTAAGCGGTTCGAGACGGAATTTATAGCGTGTAGCCCAGCGCATCAGCCAAGCAAATTTTCCGTAAGTAGACGTTGCTTCTGCTTGAAACAATAAATTGTCATAAGAGATATGAGTGATTGTCCAACCTGGCAATCCCAAGAGCGTATCAATTTGATCGCATAATTGCATAATAATTTGTGCGGGTTCAGGCGAGGTCAGTGCATCCTGCATGCCTTGATAAGGATTCAAGTAATTAATTTGGATCAACGGTGCTAATTTCGCTGCTTCTTTTGGCCGCATTTTTTTATAAAAATAACCCAAGATGATTAATGCGATAATGCTACCCACGATCAGTGGTGTATAGTTTTGTGGAAGATGAAGTCGTCGGACAGCTTTATCAATCGGTGCTAACTCTGTATCCCAACCCACTTCTAATGTTGGAAAAACAGGGGCTTCTAAAGTATGAAACGAATTTACCATCGAAGATTCGAAACTAAATTTCCCGGCTGTGGTTGTTTCTGCAATGGGTACATCGCCGTGCACATAGATATCGAATTTAGGTTTATCTTCCAAGAGTAAGAGCGCTGCTAATTCTGAAATGATATTACTTTTGGTTAGCGCAGTTGAGACATAAAATTGTCTATTATGGATGATCACTAAAAGAATTTGATCTTGTGTGTCAGGCAGGGGTTCGCAATAAATTAAATTATCAGGTTTTCTATCGAAGTGCGTCCAGATTGAGGGACCGAAAAGATAACCTTGGTCAGGAGAGAAAGCAGCTTCAATGGTTTGCCCTGCATAGCGAAGGCTAGCGAATTTCCCATGCATATTTGCAAGAGTATGCAATTCTTTTTTAAGTAAGCTTGTTTTTTTAAGGACAATGGCTTCATGGTACGCATTAATGACAAAGCGTATCCCGTCCTTACGTACGATGACCGTCATTCGTTATCATTCCCTAAAATCGTGGGTGTAATCAAAAGGATTGTTTCGCCAGTATTATTTGATGCACCTACGCCACCCAGGATACCTGTTCCTAAGAAGGAATTTTTTGCTGTTTTATTGGTAATTTGTTTGTAACCTGATAAAACCAAGGTTCCGCCAGAAGGAATAACGGAGCGTTGATTAAAGCGTTTTTCGTCTATTGTAGGTGTTGAAATGGTTTGTGATCCTGAGCTTGCTGTTGAGAAGCTGGGTGGATTTGAAATAGACGTGGTTAATTGTAAGTAAACATTTTTTCCTTGAATCTTAGGTAAGACATCAATAACAAAGCCGGAATTGACGATGCCAGGTGTAAGTGCTGTTTGTGATGTACCGGACGTGCCTGTGACGGTTGTTGTCACTTGAGCAAGATAACCTGTTTGCGTATTAATATAAATTTCGGCGACTTGATTATTAAGTGAGATAACGCTGGGTTCTGTTACCACGGATGTGTGGCCTTGTTGATTAAGGGCACTTAAGAAAGCTTGTGTTGGACTGGGGGGGCCGCCTGCTTTTTGTGCTGTTACAGCGGTAGGTAGAATGACCCAACTTAATGCGGGGATAGAGGTAGAATCAAAACCTGCAATCGTGACAGGCTGAGCCATAAGACCTTGGACACCCAAAGAACCTGCGATGAGATTCCAATTGATACCGTAATCAAAGCCTTGTTTTGCAGTGAATTCGATGACTTGTACGCGTATTAACACTTGTCTTGATAATTCTTTATTGAGTTGATTTAAATAAATTTCAACCGATCTCACATTTGCAGGACGATCTTGTATCGTGATAGAGGTGGTGGATTGTGAAATCGTCATACGTCCTTCAGGGGATAATAAATTTTTAATTGTTTCTTTGAGATCATCCCAAATGGATAATTTTCCAGATAAATTAGTAAATTGACTCGACATGTCTGTTGAGCCTGTCACTATCATACTTGCGCTAGAAACAGATTGTCCGCCACCGCCACCACCACCACCACTGCCACCCGCAGAAGCAGCACCGGTTTGTCCTAAAAGATAATTCACTTCACCGGGGACAAAGGCCACTTGGAAGGTTTTGGTCATGAGTCGAGACCATTCAATCGTTCTATCTTTGAGTTCATAACCATAATTCGATTGTACGCTCATATAATCTAACGCATCGTCCAGCGAACCGCTGTAATCGAAAGATAAAATCATGTTTTTTATTTCATTGCTTTGATAAGCAACCAAGCCATCCGTGCCCTTTAAAAGATCTTTCATGTAAAAATCAAAGGGTAATGAGCGTCCTTTTAAAGTAACGTGTTGTTTAAGCCAAGTGGGCGTGTGTTTTAAGCTTTGGGGCGTGGGATCAACATAGGGTTCACATTTAATATTAACGATATGATGATCACGATCCACGATGGCAGGATGATCTTTTATGCTTTTAGTTGCCTTGGATTGACCGTCTTGTATATCGTCGTACATGGGTGGCGTTAAACAACTTGTTAACCCGGCAGAAAGAGTGAGTAGATACAGTAAATAAAGGGGTTTTTTAGTCATAATAATACTTCCTTGGTGTTACGACAGCGATGTGATTTGCGTAATAAAATGTAATTTCAAGTGGAAATTGTTTTAAAATGACATTCATGATTTCAGGTAAGCTTGCCCCAGTGACTTTCGCAGTGCCTATCCAGCGATAATCAACAGGCACATCCCACACAATACGATTCCATCCAAATTGTTTAGCGATACGCTCCGTATTACTTTTTAGAGAACCATCATAAATGATGGCCACTAATTTTTTTGATGTAGGAGGCGGTGTGCAGTGGGGAGACTTAAAAGACATTTGATCAATATCACGAGACGAGGAAGTTTGATTTTCAGTCTTGTTGCAAGGAGATGTGTTTACGGGCATGGTGCTGCAAGGCTTGTTTGTTTTGCAAGGTGCGCACGTGGGTTTTGTGAGTGTAGGGGATTGCCATTTTTTATCGGACATGTTGTTAGGGCAGCGTTTCGTAGCACAAGGTTCTTGTTGATCTGAAACAAAAAAATTGGCCAGAGCGCAATTTGTCATACCCAATAAAACAAAAAAAGCAGAGATAAAATAAATTTTGAGGTTGCTCATTGCTTGATTCTCTCCTTGTTGTGCATGAGGCTTTGAATTTTTAAATTAAAAATTTTTTAGAGCAAGATAAAATAGCTCAAGAAATTTCAATTTAAAAAAATAGGAAAATTATTCGTACGGTCCTTGTAATGAAAGTAGTGTTTTTTTATAGAGAAACGAATAACTTTGTGTCAATTAATATTCCATTACGTTATCGCAAAAATCAAATTGAGTAAAGCAAGAAAAAAAGATTTAAGGATTGTTTTTGCGCAATTTTAGATCGTTTAATAAAAGTAAACTCTGTGTGAGGATAAAAATTGAAAAAATACTTACGAAAAGGACTTCTAAAACAAATCTCAAAATCATTTGAATAATAGGATTATGAAAATCAGGAAAGAAGTGGTGCGCATAGAGTCTTATGCACGCAGATAAGCTGATGTAAAGAATACTAGGCAAGATAATACTTATAAAAGTACGCCACCAATGATCTTTAATCAAAAAAACGCTTTCTAGAAAACCGCGTATCGGATCAATGTTGTTGGTGATGAGTAAAGGATAATAAATAAAAAGTATGCCGAAAATATAAATGCCGGGGATAATCAGTGCGGCATAACCGAGGATAAGTGCGACAAATGAAATAAGGCTTGCAAAGATTAAAAATATTGTTTTTAGACAGATAGTTCCAGGAAACGTTTTTAAGCTTAAGGGTTTTTGTGTCAGAAGCATGTTTAATTTTGTGAGATAAGTAGCATAAGAAAATAAAGAGATAAGGCCTGAAAATGATATCGAAAAAATGATTTTTACTTTAAAAGAAGCGATGTAAAAAAAGTTGAGAAGATACAAGGTATGTTCTGATGCTAACAGCGGGAGGGCAGTAAATAGTAGAGCGAAGAAAATGACTTTGCTAAAAATTATGCGCCATAATTGAAAAGAATGAGAATATATTTCTGAAATAGTGAGAGCGTGGTCGGGTAGCAAGATAAGTCCTTCATTTGTTGAAATTGTCCTTGAATCACTATAACTTAAGGTTTTTGTTGACGCAATTCCTGGAGGATGCATGTTGAGATTCTGTTTTTTGATGTTTTTGGTTTTTGCGAGTTTGCCCGTTTATGCTGTAGCAAGTTGTAAAAGCCTCTTGGTGCCAACGGCGCGGTTATCACAATCAGAAATTAATAGTCTTATCCCATTAAGTCCTGATTTTCTAAAAAAATACGGACAAACTTTATTTTTTGATCACGATTCGCCTGTCTCGGGTAATGAAAAGGGGCAAGTTACTTTAGTGGATTTTTATGATTACCAGTGCGCTTACTGTAAACAAATTGCACGACCTTTGGCGAGATTAGGAGATTCTTTTCCTGAGATGCGCTTAGTTTATAAACCTTTGCCGATGTTTGGTGATGAGTCCAGAGCTGCAGCGATGGCAGTTATCTCTGCGGGGAGTCGGTTTCATGATCTCCACAATCGTTTAATAGAACAGTCTAATTTATCTGAATCCAGTATTCGTCAACTGGCTGAAGAATCTCATGTGCCGGCAAGTGTTTTGAAGAGTAAAAAAGAAATGGCTGAGCATGAATTAAATCGAAATTTAGAATTAATGGATAAATTAGATTTGACGGGTACGCCCAGTTTTGTCATTGCACGTGTGACACCCAGTCAATTTCAAAAAGGAGAGTATGGCGCTGTCAGTGCTTATTTTATTTCTGATGTGTTAGACGTTTCTGCTTTGAAAGAGTTAGTAAAACAATTTTCACAGAACCCATGTTGATATAATTAGGGACACGCCCTACTAGCAAAGGACAAGATTCCGACTGTCTTCTAAAGCCCTTTTTATGACAAGAAGTAATAATTTCTTATCCAGTGGTTTCATCAGAAGATCGTATATTCCATTTTGAAATGCGTTGATTTTTTCTGATTTTTCAGCGTTGGCTGTGATCATGATGACAGGGATTGCGCGTAGCGTGGGATGCGTTTTAAGGGATTTTAGTAGCGCGCTACTATCTATGTCAGGTAGAACACGATCTAAAAAAATAAGAGAGAAGTCGTCAGGGGTGCGAAAAAGTAATTCCGATGCCGTTGTGCCTTTTCGAAGACAAGTGCTTGTGTACATTGAATTTCGAAGATGATTTTTGATTACAGTGCATGTCAGCGGATCATCATCAATGATGAGAATTGATTTTTTTTCCATAAAACTCCTTTCTAGAGCGTGAAAGTATACAGGATTAGTTTGTTCGAGTAAGCATTAACTGAAAGAGATGGATGCCCAGTGAAATCAGCGATAAGACAATCACAGCGATGATTGCTGCCATCATGCCTTCGATATGAAAGCCAGGGACGAAGAGAGAAGCTAGCCATAAAGTAAAAGCATTGATGATAATGGAAAATAAGCCAAGTGTTAAAAAATTGATCGGAAGCGTAATAAGCAATAAAATAGGGCGGAGGGTCGCATTGAAAAACCCAATGACGAGTGCCGCGATAATCGCGCTGAAGACGTTAGTGATCACAAAGCCGGGTATGAGATAGGCTGTTAGTAAGAGCGATAAGGTACTCAGTAAAAGTGAAAGTATGAAGTGCATGCTTGTTTCCTTCCTTTAGAGAAAAAATGGTAATTGATTACTCCGTATCACCGAACGCCCATTGGCTGCCAAGGTTTTGTGAGAATTTTCCCTCAAAATCCTCACATACTGACGTGTATGCTCCGGTTTTTCGGAAAAATTCTCACAAAACCTTGTTTGCCACTGTGCGTTCACTTGAATTCAATACCTTACTGAGCGGTGACAAAAAATGAAACTCGTGATTCTTGATCGTGACGGTGTTGTTAATTATGACTCTGAGCACTATATAAAGTCGCCGGAAGAGTGGATTCCTATTCCAGGTAGTCTTGAAGCCATTGCGACATTAAATCGTAAAGGATACACCGTCACAATCGCGACAAATCAGTCAGGTATTGGGCGCGGATTTTATAATGAAATGCAATTAGACGCTATTCATCAAAAAATGCAAACAATATTAAAGGTGCACCAAGGCAGAATCGATCGTGTTTTTTATTGTCCGCATTTGCCCACGCAAGCTTGTAATTGTAGAAAACCCGCGCCCGGTTTGCTCCAGCAAATTGCCGCGCATTATCAGTGTGATTTAAATGCCGTGCCCTTTGTGGGTGATTCTTTAAGAGATATACGTGCGGCTTGTGCTGTTGGGTGTCAACCTGTGTTGGTACGTACGGGTAATGGCGCGGCAGTAGAAAGTTTATTAAAAGAAATTGCCTCTCATGTGTGGGTATATGATGATTTAGCTGCGTTTGCTGAAAGCTTATGAGTGTTGCAATCAAAGCAGCCATGCCTTCTTTACAATCTCGTGCGGAAAAATTATCAAGAGAATTTCATCTTCCTTTGTTTTCTGAAAAAAATAATTTTAATTATTTTTTGAATGTAACAGAGGAACATATTGAATTAATTTCCAAAAAAGAAAAAAATTTCTTACCGATCTATGTAGATTTTTTAGAGGATAAATTTTTACGACGAACTTTCAAAAAAAATCTTTCAGAAGAATTACTCGCTAAAGCAGTAGGCGTTAAAAAAAATAGTAAACTTCAAGTGTGGGATTTAACGGCCGGCTGGGGATGTGATGCTTTTTTATTAGTGATGATGGGCTGTGATGTCAGAATGATAGAACGTTCAGTCCCCATGGTGATTTTGTTGCAGGATGGCTTAGAGCGTTTTTTTCAATATCAACGTGATATTTCATCTTCTCAGTTTTCTTTAGTATATGCAGATAGTTTGGATTTTTTAAATAAAACAGATGAGAAACCGGATGTTATTTGTTTAGATCCCATGTATCCTTCCACAAGGAAATCAGCGCTTGTAAAAAAAGAAATGCAAATATTAAAAGAATTGCTTGAGCCACAAGAAGATATCACACCTTTATTTTTAGCCGCCATGAAAAAAGCAAAAAAACGTGTCGTTATAAAACGAGGCTTGCACAGTCCTTTTGTGGGAAACAAGAGACCTGATTTTCAATTTCTTGGAAAATCAATACGATTTGATGTTTTCCGAACGATAACAGTTAGGGGCTGCGAGGGCGGCTATTAGCGGGGCTGCTAGATGTGCTGCTGCTGCTACTGTTGGGAGCTGGAGGAACAACAGTTAAAGCAGGAATAGGAAAAAGAGCAGTGATGTATGTCATGTACTCAGGGGAAATGCTGGGAAACGTTTTTGCTGCGGGAGCTTGTTGCGTGCCTTTGGGGTGAAATTTCATGGGAATATATCCAAAAATAGTTAAAAGTAAATAATATAATTATTTTTTATTGAATACAATATTAATTTTGATTTTTTTTGAATTTTAAAATTCAAAAATTAAGAAAACATTAATTTTTTAGAAATAGAGAGAATTTCATGTCGTATCTCCATCACTTTTCCCTATTAAAACGCAATCGGAATTTTCGATTTATTTATTTGGGACAATTCGTTTCTTTTATTGGGAATATGATCACGATGGTGGCCTTGCCCTATCAGATTTATCATGAAACGCAATCGACAATTCAAGTGGGCTTGCTGGGTGCGTTTCAATTATTCCCTATTCTTTTCACTGCTTTGATTGGCGGTGTGATTGCGGATCGTTATCCCAGACGACAGCTTTTGATTTTTACGGAAATCTTATTGGCCTTAGGGTGTTTATTGCTTGCGGTGAATTCGCTGACGATGAAACCCAGTATTATTTTTATTTATGGCATTGCCATGTTGACCGCTGCTGTCACCGGATTACATCGTCCAAGTCTTGACAGTGCCGCTCAGCAAATTGTTGCAAAAGAAGATTTCCCCGCGCTGGGTGCATTGGCCGCTTTGAAATGGAGTGTTTCTATGGTGGCAGGGCCTGCGTTGGGTGGTTTATTGATTTCTTGTTTTGGTTTAGTGACCACTTATCTCATCGATTTTTCTACTTTTTTATTTTCTTTAGGAATGTTATTTTTTGTTAAGTTAAAACCTATCGTATTGCAGGATAAACCCGAGTCGGTATGGCAATCTTTGAAAACAGGGTTTAGTTATGCGCTTGCCAGGCAAGAATTAATAGGTACGTACGTGGTAGATATGGTCGCGATGATTGTCAGTATGCCGACCGTGTTATTTCCTGCGATAGCCCAACAATTGGGAGGGCCAAAAACCTTAGGCTTGCTTTATGCCTCGACGGCCATAGGCGCTCTTTTTATTTCTATTTTTGGAAATTGGACGTCAAAAGTGAAAAGACATGGGGTTGCCATTGCGATAGCGGCTTCTTGTTGGGGAATTTCAATTATTTTTTTTGGTATTTTTAGAAATTATTTTTTACTTTCATTGTTTTTTTTAGTATTGGCCGGTGGATTTGATGCGGTGAGTGGTATTTTTCGTAGTGTTGTTTGGAATGAAAGGGTTCCTAATCATTTGCGTGGGCGTTTGGCAGGAATTGAAATGATAAGTTATCTGACTGGACCGCGTTTAGGGGATACGCTGATGGGTTTTTCGGCTTCTTTGTTAGGGGTGACCTTTTCTATTGTGAGCGGGGGCTTACTTTGTGTGATGGGTGTGGGGATTTGCTGTTATAATCTACCGCGGTTTTGGAAATATCGGTCCTCTATTAATGAATAATTATTGGGAATGTATATGAAATTACAAGTAGGTGATAAAGCGCCTGATTTTGAAGTGTATGATGATCAAGAAAATAAAATTTCTTTAAAAAATCTGCGAGGTAAAAAAATAATTTTATATTTTTATCCGAAAGATGATACGCCTGGCTGTACGCGTGAGGCATGCAGTTTTCGTGATAATTTAGACAGTTTTAAAAAACAAAATGTGGTGATACTGGGTGTGTCAAAAGACACAGTGACGTCACATCAAAAATTCAAAGATAAATATGATTTAACCTTTCCTTTGCTTTCTGATGAAACAGGCGAAATATGTAAGAAATACGATGTGCTTTCTGAAAAAAACATGTTTGGAAAAAAATATGTGGGGATTAATCGAGTGACATTTTTAATCGATGCTGAAGGTAAAATCGAGAAAATATGGCAAAATGTGAAAGTGGAAGGGCATGCAGAAGAGTTGCTGGGTGCTATACCCAACGGACTTCAAGATGCGGGTCTTCAAGGAATATAAACAATTTCTTGCTATTGTCTTTGCGAGCGTAAGCGAAGCAATCCAGGTAGTTCTCAAAAAGAACTTCGAGCTGGATTGCTTCGCTTACGCTCGCAAAGACGAGAGGGGAACTTCGCATCTTCATGGGTAAGGGGTATATTCGTCAAAAAAGATCCGGCTATTTCCGAGAAAAACACTCCATAGGACTTAGGCAAAACGTCGTCTTTTTGATTGCAACATCGTTATAAATCTCGCTCGCATCCTCATTTATTATTTATAAACGCAGGTCGAAGCTCGATTTATGCCTTGTTGCAATACAAAAATACTTGTTTTGCGTAAGTCCTATCCACAATATTAAGCAAAAAAATACAAATTCTCATGTGTTTTTCGAGGAATCCAGCGCTGACCTTCCTTTGTCATCAATATGATTAAATCTCTTGCAAACAGGGCAGGGTCCATATATGAGCGTAGCCTGGTTCAAGCACCGATTTAGGTGCGACTAATTTTTGATTATAAGAAAAAATTATTGAGATGTGCTCGGCGCAGAAGATGTCATTGCTCTTTCTACAAATAAATAGTCGGGGTTTCCTTCGTTTATACTATTTCGTAATTTTTCAAATAAGTTTTCTTTTGTGATGCTTCCTTTATTAAATTCATTAATG
>Ga0155457_162_pt1 | contig 15798 bp, 13 predicted proteins | sample RifCSPhighO2_12_FD_107115 | JGI IMG/M metagenome (GOLD analysis project Ga0155457, IMG submission 107115) | Gammaproteobacteria bacterium RIFCSPHIGHO2_12_38_15
TTTTTTTCGCTAGTTTTACGCTGAAATATTAAGAAAAAATTAAATAAAATTTTTAGAGATGCCTTTAAACTTACGTCTTCATCTCACTCGTTTTACTAAAATAATTCCCGCGCATAAAAACAATAAAGAGGGGAGTGTGGCCGCAAGAAAAGGAGGGAATTGATAAACAATACTCATGGGACCAAAAAAAGAATTTAAAATATAAAAACCAAACCCCATCGCCACCGCAACAATCATCCGTAAACCCAAGGTCGCAGAACGTAAAGGACCAAAAATACAAGGGATCACCAGAAAAACCATGACTAAACTCGCAATGGGTTGCATGAGGTGCTGCCAGAAGATAAGCCAGTATTCATTAACATGTAGTCCATTGGCTTTTTGATAAGAAATAAATTTATAAAGTTTAGGTAAAGATAATTCTTTGGGATCAATCTCCGCTGTGCGAATAAAGCTGGGATTTAAAGTAAGCTTTATTGTTTCTTCAGGAATATATTTTTTTTCAATACGATCTTTAAAAAAAACACTTTCTGAAATAGTTTTTAATACCCAATCATTTTTATGATAATACGCCTCCGAGGCATAGCTGGCACGTATCAATTTGTGATCGGGAGAAAACTCATAACGCGTGATGCCTTCTATACGATTCCCCGGCAAGATCGATTGGATATGGATCATGGTGTTTCCATGTTTCAACCAAGTGCCTTGTTGTGTTGTGATCGCCTGTCCTGCACTTATTTGTGAAATTTTTCTTTTTTCTGCTAAATGCGTTAATTGCGGCGCAATAAACACACCTAGCAAACCTACAATAATAATCATGGCTAAAACCGTTTCTAATGTGATAACAGCAATTTGTCCGACAGAAACACCACTGGTGCGCAATACCATTAATTCATAATGTACCGCTAGGTTACTTAAACCCACCATTACACCTAACATCGCCGCCATGGGAAATAATTTATAAATCGCTTGGGGTAATTCAAGTAATACATAACAAAATGCTTGGAGAGGACCATAATCACCTTGACCCAGATCATGTAATTCCGCAACGAAATTCACAAAAAGCTGCACTGTCAAAACAGCAGCAATGACAATCAGCGTGGAAAAAATAATGGTTTTACCTAAGTATTGTTGCAAAATTTTCATGCGATGAATCTCTTAAACATTTTTTTTCTTGTGCGCCACAGGCGAGGGAGATCCATTAACAAAATAAAGATAAGCAGCAACATGGCCGCGTGTACCGACCAAATACCTAAGCTAGGCGGTATGTCACCTTGCTCAACCCAGTGTCTGGCGACAAATAGCATATTGGCATATACCGTGAAGATGAGCAGGGCAGGCAGGATTTTTGCAAACCGGCCTTGTCTGGGTCGCAACACACTCAAAGGAATGGCCAATAAAGCCAGTAAAATCGTGGCAACCGGCATTGCAAAACGCCATTGGAATTCTGCATAAGCCAAGACATTATTTAATTTCATTTCATGCAGTAATTCTGAAAAAGAAACACCCTCCAACTGACTACGCACGGGGGCTGATTTGCTGATGATGCGTAATCCATATTTTTCGAATTGCCCAATATAAAAATCTACTTCACCTGGTTTGCCTGAATAACGAAATCCTTCTGTGGCAACAAGAAATTTATCTTGTGTTTTCTGATCAGGAATCGCATAACCTCCTGATGCAGAAATCACATCCCAAAAATCAGGTTCATTCTTTTTTTGTTGCGCAACAAAAATATTATTTAATTGTTCATGATCGCGGCTTAATGTTTCGATGTAATAAACTTGTCTGCCTGAAGAATCTGATTGAAAACGCCCCTCTTGCAAAGTTTGAATAAGATTGGCGCCGCGTGATTCTGCCATAATATGATTTCTGTAAATCAATAAACGGGGATCTAACCATAGCGTTAAAAACGAAACGATGAGACTCATCAAAATTGCAATTTTTAATGTTATTAATATTAATTGTCTTTGTGTCATACCACAGGACATTAAAGCATACATTTCATTGTCGTTATAAAAACGGCCGTACGTCAGCAAAATACCGAGAAATAAGCCCAAAGGAAGAAGAAAGGCAAGCAAGTAAGGAATGTAAAGCAACATTAAACGGGGCAAGACACCCGCCAATAATTGGCCTGAAGCCGCATCAGCGAGGTAACGCACAAATTGATTGCTAACAAAAATAAATAATAAAATGATAACTACAAATAATAAGCTGTTGATGACTTCTTTCGATAAATACCGCAAAATGATCATAGACTTGAAAATTAAACCCCGGGTAAGATAACTGTTTTTATTATTCTTGTAGGAAAAAAATGAATTATACCATAAGCACCGACCCTGCTTCACAACAATCTGTTGATTGTCTCCTGTGTCCTGTCAATGAAATTAATGAAAATGGGCCGCTTGAAGGCACTGTCGCTTCTTTAGAGAAAGATAGCCAGGAAAGCTTAAGTCACTGGATAAAAGAAGGGGATTTTTCAGGAAAATTGGGCCAAACATTGTTGTTACGACGGCTTCCTTCCATCAAGAGTCCGCGCGTTTTACTCATAGGATGTGGCCCGCTTAAAAAATTCACGCCTACGCAATTTTACCAAATCATCACAAACAGCATAAAAACCATCGCGTCTTTAGGCATCACATCCTGTTGTTTTTCTCTTCTTGAAAATAAAATTTTCTCTGAAGAGTGGCAGATTTATCATGCTATTTTAGGTATCGAGCAGGCCATGTATACGTTTGATCGCTTCAAAACAAAAAAAGATCCCGCATCGAAACTCAAGAATATTTCTTTTGGTGTGACAACAAAAAATAAAAATCTAGAAACAAGCCTTACAAAAGGTTGGGTTGTTGCCTCTGCTGTTAAACGCACACGTGATTTGGCAAATTTGCCCAGCAATGTTTGTACGCCAAGTTTTGTAGCACAAGAAGCCTTAGCACAAGCACATCAACATCCCACATTAAAAGTCACTGTTATGGAGCGTACTGAGCTTGAAAAGTTAGGCATGCGCGCCTTTCTTGCTGTCGCACAAGGCAGTGAGGAAGCACCCAAATTTATTGTGCTGGAATATCAAGGCGGAAAAAATAAACCCCTCGTTTTTGTAGGCAAAGGCATTACCTTTGATTCGGGTGGAATTTCCTTAAAACCTGGCGACAACATGGATAAAATGCGCTATGACATGTGCGGCGCTGCCACAGTGCTGGGGCTTCTTTCTGCAGCCGCAGAATTGAATTTGCCTTTAAATCTTGTGGGTTTGATGCCATGCACAGAGAATATGCCTTCTGGCAAAGCTTATAAACCCGGCGACATTATTTCAACGCTTTCAGGTCAAACCATTGAGATCATAAATACAGATGCTGAAGGCCGTGTGATTTTAGCTGACGCATTAACTTATGCGAAAAAATTTGATCCTGAGTTTGTTATTGATATTGCAACTTTAACAGGCGCTATCACTATTGCTTTAGGTGATAAAGCCGCAGGATTAATGACAAACGATGAGGCGCTTGCAAGTGCACTCATTGAAGCCGGTGAAAAAAGTTGGGATCGTGTTTGGCGTTTGCCTCTGTGGGAAGAATATCAAGATCAAATCAAAAGCGGATCGGCAGACATGGCCAACATCGGTGTAGAAGGGGGGAGGAGCATCACGGCCGCTTGTTTACTTTCACGTTTCACTTTCAGTTATCGTTGGGCACATCTGGACATTGCTGGCGTGGCTTGGTCTACAGGAAAAAATGGGATGTCTACCGGTCGTCCTTTGTCTTTGCTCATGGAACTTTTGTTTAATTATGCGAGCTGACTTTTATTTACTTTCGCGCACTTTGAGCGAAACATCGCTTTTTGTTTGCCAATTATTACAAAAAATTTATGAAAAAAATTTTTCGATTTATGTTTATGTAAGCTCTGAAGAAAAAGCAAAAACACTCGATGCTTTATTGTGGACATTCGACGACACCAGTTTTATTCCACACGCCATTCACAAAAATGATGCCACGCCCTCTATCCCTGTCACTATCAGCCATATTCCATCGACATTTAAGCAGCAAGTACTTTGTAATTTAACATTCGAGATTCCTTCTTTTTATGAAAATTATGAACGTATCGTAGAAGTTGTTTCACAAGAAGAAGAACAGCGTGAGTTAGCAAGAAAAAAATATCAATTTTATCAAAAATCTAATTTCGAATTACAAACTTATTCTCTTTAAAAAAGGCTTGTATGCAAAAAATATATAACCCAAAAACCATCGAATCAGCCTGGTATGATCACTGGGAAAAACAAGGTTATTTCAAACCAAGAGGCTTCGGAGAAGCTTTTTGCATTCAACTGCCACCGCCCAATGTCACAGGGCAATTGCATATGGGGCATGGATTCCAACAAACGTTAATGGACATTCTCATTCGATATCATCGCATGCAAGGTTTCAACGTATTATGGCAAGGCGGTACTGATCATGCGGGCATTGCAACACAAATGGTCGTGGAAAGAAATTTATTAATTGAAAATATTTCGCGTCACGATTTGGGTCGAGAAAAATTCATCGAAAAAATTTGGGAATGGAAAAAAACATCGGGCGGACAAATCACAAAACAAATGCGTTGCTTGGGACTTTCAGTCGATTGGTCATCTGAACGTTTTACGATGGATGAAGGTTTGTCAGAAGCCGTGCAAGCTGCATTTATTCAATTATATGAAAAAGGCTTGATTTATAGAGGGAAACGCTTGGTTAACTGGGATCCCACTTTGTTAACGGCCGTCAGTGATTTGGAAGTAGAACACAGCGAAGAAGAGGGTCGGCTTTATCATATTCGTTATTTATCTGTAGAAGATCCAAAACAACATCTTGTGATTGCAACAACACGGCCTGAAACCTTGTTGGCTGATGTGGCTGTTGCTGTGAATCCCAATGATGCGCGGTATCAAAAGTTTATCGGGAAACAGTTGCACGTTCCGCTGACCCATCGTACCGTCCCTATTATTGCAGATGAATGTGTAGACGCCGATTTTGGCACGGGCGCTGTCAAAATCACACCGGCACATGATTTTAATGATTATACGATGGCACAACGTCATAGTCTTCCGTTTATTTCTATTTTTACTGCCAAAGCGATATTAAATGAAAATGCACCGGCGCCTTACCAAGGCTTGGATCGTTTTGTGGCAAGAAAAAAAATCATTGAAGATCTGAAAAAAGAAAATTTATTTGTTAATGACGAAAAACATATTTTAAAAATACCACGCGGTGATCGCTCAGGGGATGTTCTTGAACCTTATTTAACAGATCAGTGGTTTATAAAAATCGAAGCCTTAGGTAAACCCGCTTTAGCATCTGTCAAAAAAAATAAAATTCAATTTATTCCAAAACATTGGGAAAATGAATACTTCCATTGGATGCAGCATTTACAAGATTGGTGTATCAGCCGACAACTCTGGTGGGGGCATCGTATCCCGGCTTGGTATGATGATCAAAATAAAATTTACGTGGGTAAAAACGAAGAAGAGATCAGAAAAAAATATAAAATTGAAAAAAATAAAAAACTGAACCAAGATTCAGACGTGTTAGACACTTGGTTTTCTTCAGCCTTATGGCCTTTTTCTACCTTAGGTTGGCCAGAACACACAGCAAGATTAAAAACATTTTATCCCAGCCAAGTATTAGTGACAGGGTTTGACATTATTTTCTTTTGGGTTGCACGGATGATTATGTTTGGTTTGAAATTCATAAACACCATTCCCTTCCACCATGTTTATATCACGGGTTTAATTCGTGATGCTGAAGGTCAGAAGATGTCAAAAACAAAAGGGAATGTATTGGATCCGCTGGACATTGTTTACGGTATTACGCTGTCTGAGCTCATCAAAAAAAGAACGCAGCATTTAATGCAACCTGCGATGGCAAAGCACATTGAAGAAACCACGCGTCATCATTATCCAAAAGGCATCCCTGCATTTGGCACCGATGCCTTACGTTTTACATTTTGCGCGCTAGCTTCCACCGCACGAGATATTAATTTTGATTTAGCGCGCGTTGAAGGTTACCGTCATTTTTGCAATAAATTATGGAATGCAGCACGCTTTGTTTTTTTAAACATAGAAAACACAAAGCCCCTCGCGCCTAAAGAATATCATTTCATTGATCGTTACATTTTATCGCAACTGCAATCGACGATTAAATCATGTCATCAACATTTAAAAAATTACCGCTTTGATTTGCTGGCCAATACACTTTATGATTTTGTTTGGAATGAATATTGCGATTGGTATTTGGAGTTATCAAAACCCATTTTAAATGACAACACAAACCCTCAAGCACAAAATGCAACGCGTTATACTTTGTTATACGTTTTAGACACGATTTTACGCCTACTTCACCCCATCATTCCTTTTATCACAGAAGAAATCTGGCAAAAAACAAAAAATTATTTTTCATATACGACAGAAAGCATTATGGTGAGCGCTTACCCGACCGTAAATGATGAAGAAAGCGATGAATCATTGGTGGCAGATATACAATGGTTAAAAACACTGATTGTTGCGCTAAGAACATTACGCTCGCAAAACAACATCCCTCCGGGGAAACCACTGACGGCTTATTTAGTTGATTGCAAAAAAGAAGACATTGAAAAATGTCAGCAATTTGAGTTTTTTATTTTAACACTTGCGCGCTTACAAAAAATTGTTATACAAAAAACTGAAGAGGTGCTTCCATCTTGCGTAAGAGGTTTAGCCAATGGTTTTAAAATTTTATTGCCCGTGAGTGATTTTTTAAATAAAGAGCAGGAATTACAACGACTAACAAAAGAAATTGAGAAAATAGAAAAAGAGCTCAAAGAACGTCAAGTGAAATTAGATAATCCGACGTATTTAGCAAAAGCACCTCGCGAGATTGTTGAAAAAGAGAAAGCGCGCGTAAAAACACTTGAAGATAATTTATTGAAACTCAAAACTCAGGGATAAGGTAGATTGTGAATACACCCAACGGACTTCAAGATAAAATCTCTGGTTTTTCCCCAACCCCGTCATCCTGGAAAAAACACATCCTACGTTTTTTTAAAAAAGTAAAAAGGTTCATGTGTTTTTTCCAGGATCCAGGCTCGATCTTTCTTACTGGTTTAAAATATCAGGTTCAAATAAGAGAGGTCAGCACTGGATCCCTCGAAAAACACATGGAAACTTGTACTTCTTTATTTGATACCGCGGAGTGTTTTTCTCTGGATGACATGCTTTCTTGGGTTCTAACTTCGCATCTTCATAGGTAAGGGGTATATATGCCTGAACAATCACCCAACGTAGCAAAAAAGAAATTTAATATTTGTATTTCTCTTTTATTAATAACGTTCTTATTGCAAATAGCCTCAAATTGTCTAACGCCCATCTGGGCTATTTACACGAATATGATCGGCGGAGATGTAAGAAGTGCGGGCATTTCTATTTTAATTTTTACTTGGGGCACTGCCCTGTTTGCAATCATTTCCCCTGTTGTTACTAGAAAAATAAAAATTTCCGATTTTTCTTTGTTGATCCTTGGGATCTTTATTGATTTCATCGCTATCCTTTTTTATTTTTTTGTCCATGATATTTATTTATTTTATTTTCTACAAATCTTCCTCGCCTTGGGTGCAGGCATACAAATACCTCCTTTTTATTCTATTTACGCCCAGCATATTCTTAATTTTAAAAATAAAAATTTTGCTTGGGGTGCATTAGATGCCGTATTGTATTTTGCGATCGGACTAGGATCCTTGATCTCAAGTCAATTGCTTTTTCATCACAACATTTATCATGTGTTTTTCTTTATGCTTATTCTAACTTTTCTTGCATTTATTTTGGCTGTGTTTACTCGCTCAACTAAATTCTACTAACAAATTTCTCGGGTATATTTTGTGTGACCGAGAGGATTTGTTTTATTTAAAGACATGTGGTATAAAATAAAAACATTAAATAAAAATGGATAACGGCAGAATGCCGGCAGGATCACCCAACATAACGACGCCTTTGCTAGCAAACAATAGACCTGCGGAAGGACATTGTCACAACCCCACTCTAGTTAAAACACTTTCATTTGGTTTAAATAGCCTATTCCTTTCAACGCATATATTGGTTAATGGGAGATTACTTTCATTGACGGGTCCCGAGGGGCCTGGCGCTGGCGCTATAGTTGCTACTTATTATTCTGTCACGCTTGGTACGGCCGTGGGTATTCTATTAGCCACGGGTTTACAAATAAGTCCGCTCATTGGGAAAAGAAAATATATAAAAGCAGGCCAAGTTATTAGAACAAGCTGGCTACTCACTGCTGGCTTAGGGACCGCAGCAACTGCGTTAATGCTCGCTAATCGTGGTATTTTCCCAAGAATGTTTGCGCCACAAACTGCCGTGATTGCCGCACAATTTTTCGAAGGATATGCTGGCGCTTGCATCCCTTTACTAATGATTATCACTAATTCACAAATTGCATTTGCGGCCGGTGATTGGCTTATCCCACCCATATCTGGTTTGCTGTTTGCTGTAATGAGCAGCGGAATTTCTTATGGTTTACTAAATCGGCTCGGAGCGTTGGGTATAGGTTTGGGCGGTACATTATCTGCTGCCACCATTACAGCTGCGACACAGTTATGGTTTCTTCGCCCAAATTATCAAGATTATCAATTATATCGAAGGAACTTACCGCATCTTTTAAAAAAAATAAAACGATTCCTACAACAAGGCTGGAGGTTGTCTTTTCAAAGACTCACCGAATGGGTAACCCTTTTGTTAATCGCAACCCTTCTCGGTTTAAATCACCAGTCTGATGCACTCACTGCCTCACAGCCCTCCATACAATACCTTGCTTTGATTGCCTCAACGATACAAGGGTTTGCTCAAGCTGTTGGCATGCGTATCTCAACAAATCGAGGTGGCATTCAAGCAGCAATAAGGCAAGGGGATAAAGCACTTGCTTTGGAATTACATCGAAGCAGTGTTCGTTCTATTATTTTAGGTAATATAATTGCTGCAAGTCTGAATACTGCTATTACATTCTCTTTCTATTTAGCGCGTGGGCCTTTAGTTCAATTTTTTATTCCAGAATCAAGCAATACGAGCACAATAGAACTAGCAGAAACTTTATTATGGATAAATATGGCGGGCTTGATTCCTGATGCACTTGGCTTGGTGACCGCAGGTGCATTACGGGGCTGGGATGATATCTTACTCCCAACTTTATATAGATTTATCATGATGATCATTGTAGGCATCCCTACTGCATGGGGGCTAAGCGAAGCTTTCGGCGGCGACAATGAAGCCATTTTTATGTTTGCTGCGCGCGATATAGCGATGCTTCTTTCAACAGCATTAATCATGTATCGCTGTGTAGGAAAAATAAGGGAAGACAAAGATAAAATCGATGCAATAAGTGAAAATACTGATGACACTTCTGATGCTCCAAGCTCAACATACCCAGCATTGGATGTTAATCCATCCTCTGTTATTACACCTAACCAACCGAGAGAAGCAAACCCACATGCTTTTTTTAATAGAAATCAACGACGTCATCTATCAAACCCAGCAGATGATGTTCCAGATGAACAAGATTCAGAAAAAGAAACAGGAACCAATAACCTACAGATATAAAAATTCAGATTAAACAAAATATTATATTTATCTTTAAAAACACCGGAGTCATACTTATGGGAAAGACGAAAAACACATCTCAGATAGCATTGAATACACTAAAAGAGAAGCATCAAATATGGCATAATCCTTTATTGATTAGCTGCAAAAACGGATTACTCACTAAAGAAGATTTTAGTTACTTGTTTTCACAATATTATTTTTACTCAAAAAATTTCACCAAATTAATTTCGGCAGGCATGATCAACTTTGACGATGATAAACACCGCGCGAAATTATCACAAAACTTATGGGAAGAAAGCGGGGAAAAAGATATTGAACTTCGTCACAGTGAATTATTTAGGAAATTTTTAATAAATGAACTAGGAATCGATATAACTTCTATTTTATTTGAAGAATATACTTTATATTTCTTTAAACAATACTTGGATCTCTGTCTTTATTCAGGCACCGCTGAAAGTGCGGCAATACTTTCTTTTGCAACAGAAGGAATTATCAGTAAATTATATACTATCTTTAAACAAGGTCTTTTAAACGTTGGTATTAAAGAAACAGGAGTAGAGTTTTTCACACAACATATCATTTGTGATGACGATCATGCGCTTACGCTAGAGGAAATCGCTTTATCTTACCAGCATGAAGAAAACTGGTTTAACCGTTGTAAAAACGCCATCATTAAAGCACTCGATTTGCGCGACATCTTCTTCACTCATATCCATAAAACACTGCAATTAAAAAAACTCAATCAGCTCGTTGAACGGGCATCCACACCAGCTAATTTTAACATTGAAAAATATGATCTCAAGAAATTAAAAAATCCAGTTAACGAAACTAACAATAAACTTTATTTCAATGAAAACTTAACTGAAAACATCAAGTTTACTGTCGATAGAATTCCCATCTCTCCAGACATACTTGATCCTAGAATATTATGCATACCTCCTGGTTTTAATAATGAGTTTCATCGCCATGCTCATGAAACTATTTTTTTTGTTATTGAAGGAACAGGGCGCGTCATCATTGATAACGAAAGCATTCCTATAAAACCATTAGATACGGTGTTTGTACCTCGCTGGGTCCAGCATCAAACAATAAACACAGGGAAAACAGAATTAAAAATTTTCGCTGTTACTGATTATAATTTTACTAAACGTTTCCCAAAAAACACTGAACAAATTTATCGACTTAATAAAGAAAATGTTGCAATCAAAACTTGAATTAAAACCCTAAAGGAGAAACAACGATGATTAAAGAAAGAAAGAAATACGTAGGTGAATATAATGACACTCGATATTGGGAGCGCATCAAAAGGAATCTTGGCTGGATGGGCAATACAGAACAAGAACAAAAAACACGACAAGAAAAATTAAGAAGTGTTGTGATCGGCATTGCTGGTTGTGGTGGAATAGGGGGGGCAGTCGCTGAACGACTGGTCCGCCTAGGGGTTAGAAATTTAAAAGTTGCAGATCCTGACACTTTCGAATTATCAAACATCAACCGTCAATTGGGCGCAGTAATAGATAATATAGGACGGAATAAGGCAGAGATTGTTGCTGAGATGGTCTACAACATCACTCGCGATATTAATATTGAAGTTTATGCTGATGGCATTAATGCGGAAAATGCTGATGAATTCATGGACGGCTGTGATTATGTTATGGATAAAATTGAATTCTACAATATCCCTGCGCGCTATGCCTTACACCGAGCATTTAGAAAATCCAAACGCTGTAAATTCATGCTTTGCACGCCGGTCATTGGGCATCGCGTTTTTGTTTTTAAATACACGCATGATTCTATGCCGGTTGAAGAAGTATTCGGTTTACCTGACGAGCTTGTTATTACTTCTGATAAAGCACAACGCTTAATGGAAAGATTTATTCCTGAAATGCCCAGTTATCCTGATAAAGAAATTTTACATAATTGGTTTATTGATAAAAAAACTTGTCCTATCTTCGCTGGTTGTCCACCACTGGCACAAGGCATTCTTGTCGAACGTCTCGCGCTAGCCATTACAGGGCTTGATCAACTACCTAACGCAGCACAACTTCCCGTACAACCAGGTTACGCCATGTTTGATGCTCTCACATGGGAAGCTAAACTTGTACGAGGAGCATGGTGGAGTTAATTTAAAAATGCTCATCGCTGCTGATAATGAAAAGAAGGTAATTTTCGTTTCTAGTTTAGGAATGTTTTTATCGACACTGGATTCTGGCATCATCAATGTCGCTTTACCTTCTTTGCAGCAACATTTCAAAACCACGATAACCTCGATATCTTGGACAATTTCACTGTACCTCCTCGTGTTAAGTAGCTCAATCATTGTTTTTGGTAAATGTGCTGATCGTTATGGGCGAGTAAAAGTGTTTACTTGGGGAATAGTCTTATTTGCCTTGAGCTCTTTATTATGTGGATTAGCACCTTCTGAAAATTTTTTAATTTTTTCTCGTGGCTTGCAAGGATTATCTGCAGCCATGCTGCAAGCAACCGCCGTCGCATTAATTACAACTTTAATCTCTAAAGAACGTCAGGGTTTAGCAATAGGAACACTGGGCTCAGTCATGGCCGCAGGTCCTATTTTAGGTCCAACTATTGGTGGCATATTAATTTCTACTTTAGGGTGGCGTTGGATTTTTTGGATCAATTTACCTATTTGCATGATCGGCCTTAAGTTTTGCTCAAGTTTAAATGACAGTAACCATTTGACTAAACACCCCATTAATTTTCTGCCTCTTTTGTTTTTATCTTTATTTATGTTTAGTTGTATTTTTTTAACAACCAATCTATATCAATTTTATTCTAAATATTCCATCTGGTTTTATGGGTTTGTTATTTTAATAATAAGCAGCTTCTTTTTATTTATAAAATACGAAAAAAAATCGGCTTATCCCATCGTATCTCTTCGATCTACTAACAAACGTTTCTTCGTGTTTTTATTCACAACACTCACCTTTGGAATTTCAACAGCCATGATTCTTGTTGTTCCTCCTTTTTTTCTAGAAAGAATTTTCGGATTTACACCCTGGCAAACAGGGTTCTTTATCTTCTGCGCTCCGCTAGGAATTATATTAACGGCAAGATTTTCTGGGAAATACATTAATCCCGAGAGAGTTTCTCCTCTGATGGTTTTGGGGTTCACTGTTATGTTGGGAGCACTTACCTGTTTAATCTTTTCCGGAAAAAACATTATTTTATTACTGGTTTTTTTATTTTTTTATGGCATAGGAGGCGGATTATTTCAACCTGCAAATATTGCCTCACTGATGAATAGTATCGAAGCCGCTAATCAAGGTGCGATTAACGCGCTTAATCGTATGGTACATAACTTTGGTAATGCGCTCGGCGCAAGCTTAGCCACATTATTCTTACAAGTGGGGGCCAATAATAACAAGCTCGTACAATGGGTCCAATTCTCTTGGGGGTTTTGTTTGTTATTGATTATGATTTCTTTGGCGTGTTTTTATATTTTTAAACCTGAAAAAAGCGATCATCCCTATGCCACTTCATAAACATATTACATCCATGCAATTTTTTAATCGGGCTTCTATAGAAAATCTATTTCTCTCAGCAGAGAAAATGTTATTTATAAAACCAGAAGAAGCCAAGCAACTTTTAAAAAACAAAACATTAGGTGTTTTGTTCTATCAATCTAGCACCCGAACCAGATTAAGTTTTGAAACAGCCATGCAAAAACTAGGGGGCGCTGTCATTGGTTTTGCCGATCCGACAATGACACGTTCTGAAGGCTTCTTTCACGAAACCTTAGAGGATGTTATCCAAGTTGTTAGCCAACTTGCTGATTGTCTTATCATTCGACATTTCCAGCCAGAATTTATTAAAACCCTCCTAACAAAACCTGGTATTGCCCCCATCATTAATGCTGGAGATGGCTCTAACGAACACCCAACACAAGCCTTATCGGATTTATGGACAATCCATCGTTATTACGGCGGCATTGACGGATTACGTATTGGCTTAGCGGGTGATATGACAACACGGGTTTTACGATCTATGTTACTGGGCTTAACTTTATTTCAACCTAAAGAACTTCTCTTCCTGCCTTCTTCTGGTCGTTTACCCAAAGAAACACTTTCTTTATTAGAAAAAACGAGTCTTCCTTGGAAGCTCTATCAAAACATCAATGAATTACTAACTAATGCAGACGTAATAGAAATGCTTCCTTTTTATCTCCCTAACTTAAATAAAGCAGGTAATAATAGTGCTCCAAATAACTTAGCAACACCGGATCACTACCGCCTCACAAAAGAAAAAATTGAAAAAACCCAGAGTTCCGCCATCATTTTACACCCCGGACCACGCTTAGATGAAATTGCTACGGATGTAGATCTCTTGCCGCAAATGCTCTACTTTAAACAAGCGAAAAATGCGGTGTATATCAGAATGGCTTTATTAAATAAAATCATGAATTAATGATAGTACGAAAGGATCATTAATTAATTTTTAGAGGCATCTTTAAGACGTGAGAAAAATCATTATGAAAAAGCACCTATCTAAACAAGAAAAACTTATTTTATGTTCGCTAACTCAATACGATGGGTTGTCCAGCAGCGACTTAGTCACGATGACAAACACACCCATCAAAAAACTTGCGGATCCGCTTAATAATTTAATGATTCAAGAGTATCTTCAAAAAGAAAAACATGGCGCCCATCATTATTTCGTAATTAATTATCAAAGAATACATGAGTTAGAATTGGATTTTTCTCAGCTTACACCTTTATTGAAACAAAGAAATAACATATATAAAATTCCTCGTGATGTTCGTGTTTGTTATTCTCACATAGCAGGTCAACTTGGCGTAGCACTGAGAATACAATTCGAAGAGCAAGGGCTCATTACCCTTACTTCTGATAAACACTACCAGCTGACTCAGCATGGGGGAAAAAAACTTTTTGAATTAGGTTTAACACCAACTGCAGAAGAAGAGACGCACTCAAGATTTTGTCTTGATTCAACAGAACGTCGATATCATTTGGGAGGAAAGCTAGGTAAACAATTATTAAAAGCTTTTAAACTCGGCGGTTGGATAACACGAAAAATCTCTTCCTCTCGATCATTAGAAGTGACTGATAAAGGTAAAAGTATATTAAATAAAAATTTTGGCTTAACCTTATAAACCTAGCTCTCATACATAAATATCTGAGATAAAAACCAAGGAGAAATTGTGAAAAATACAGACACAGAAATAGCAGAATTACAGAAACGAGCCGATGAGTTTTTTAAGAGTAAGCAATTTGCAGAGGCGTCAAGATGTTTAAATGAGATTTTGAAGTTAGACAACAATAACGCCCAAGCTTTTTATACACGAAGCATGATTAATAATGCGCTTGCAAAATATAATGAAGCGCTTGATTGCTTTGATAAAGTTATTTTTCTCGATAAGAATTTTACTGTAGCCTACATTGGTAAAGCGTTTGCACTCAATGTGTTAGGACGCTTCCAGGAATCATTAGCTGCCAACGAAATAGCTTTGACTCAAGACCCAAATTCAACACTTGCCCATGCAGGAAAAGCTTACTCTCTTGTTGCGCTTGGGCGCTATTTTGAAGGTTTGAGCGCTTACGAGCAGGCATTACGATTGACCCCATCTCACTATTTTTCACACAATGGAAAAGCAAACGCCTTATATGGGTTAGGACAATACAAAGAAGCGCTTGAATGGTTTGAAAAAACGACGCAACTCTCTCCCCCTCCGGGTGCTTTGGATGCACTGAAAAAAGCGAAGGAGAAAAATCCAAGATTATTATTACCTGAGGAAGGATTGGAGAAGACACAACAAGCGATGCAAACAGCAACAAGCCACTCTCTCCACAGAACATGTAGCTGATAAAAAATAAAATTGGCTCATCAACAACATGAAAGAAAACGCTGCTGCCCCTTCTGATCAATTAACTGTTTTCACCAAAGCTGTGCTTGGAAGTGTCGCTGCAACAGCAGAAGCACTTATCAATAATCCTTTGGCTGTCATAAAAACCCGTATGCAAAGCAACCGACCTTTTACCTTGAAACCATCAATTCTAATGAGTGGGGTAGGGTTAAATGCTGTGGGTATGGCACCTATGGTAGCGACCCAAGTGACGATAGATGATCTCATAAAAAAATGGCTTTCTAAAAAAACAGGAAAAACCTCCCAGAAACAACGTTTATTTTCAGGTTTTTTGGGAGGTTTTTTTTCT
>Ga0155457_165_pt1 | contig 14387 bp, 9 predicted proteins | sample RifCSPhighO2_12_FD_107115 | JGI IMG/M metagenome (GOLD analysis project Ga0155457, IMG submission 107115) | Gammaproteobacteria bacterium RIFCSPHIGHO2_12_38_15
AAACTTTCCAGCTTTTCATAAAAAGGTAATAAGCCATCAAAACCAATCGCATATTTTGTTAAAATCGCTTCGTCTAAAGGCACATCCGCTCGCAAAGCCCCGGCTGTTCCAATACGGATAAAATTCAATGATGTAATAGTATCTTTGACTTGACGTGTTTTGAAATCAATATTAAATAAAGCATCTATTTCATTAAACACAATATCAATATTGTCTGTGCTGATTCCTGTTGAAATCACAGAAATACGTTGTTTGTTGATATACCCCGTATGCGTAACAAACTCACGTTTTTGTTTTTTTAATTCCACACGATCAAAATAATGAGAAATCTGCTCGACACGGTCAGGGTCTCCCACCGTAATGATAGTTGTTGCCAAATCACCGGGTAATAGATTTAAATGATAAATACTACCGTCAGGATTAAGAATTAAATCAGTTTCTGATAGGGTTGGCATCGTATCCTCAAAATTTTTAGGAAAAGGTCATGGCAAAACTTTATTTTTACTATTCTGCAATGAACGCGGGAAAGAGCACAACACTACTTCAATCAAGCTACAATTATCAAGAACGCGGCATGAATACCTTACTCTTCACACCCCTCATCGATGATCGCTTTCAAGCAGGCATGATTTATTCTCGGATTGGCTTGCAGTCACAGGCTTATCCCTTTGACAAGGGTGTCGATTTATATGATTATGTACAGCAATTTTTGCTGTCCCATGAACCCTTACATTGCGTCTTGGTCGACGAAGCGCAGTTTCTAACAAAAGTACAAGTCATGCAACTTTCAAATATTGCAGATAACTTTTCTATCCCCGTGCTTGCCTATGGATTACGTACCGATTTTCGAGGCGAACCCTTTGAAGGTAGCCAGTATTTACTGGCCTGGGCTGATGAACTTTCAGAAATAAAAACCATTTGCCATTGCGGCAGAAAAGCCACGATGAATATCCGCATCGGAGAAAACCAACAAGCCGTCACGTCTGGAAACCAAATTGAGATTGGCGGCAATGATAAATATCAATCTCTTTGTCGTAAGCACTTCAAACAAGCCCATGGAATTACGCCTAAAGTAAAGGACAAAATCTTATGATGACCACTGAAGAAAAAAATTATGTAGATTCCAACAAATTCACGTTAAGTTTTTCAAACTTACAACCCTGGTTAGTCTGTCTTTCCGCCGCACTTTTCTTTTTTTATGAATTCATTCAAATGAGTTTGTTCAATTCGATCAGCGGGGAGCTTTTACAAGATTTTCATATTAATGCAACACAGCTAGGCAATCTCTCTGCCACGTACTTTTATGCTGATGTTATCTTTTTATTGCCCGCCGGCATCTTACTCGATCGCTTTCGTGTCAAAACTGTCATCTTAACCTCGATGTTGATTTGCATTGCCGGTACTTTCTTTTTTGCACTTTCCCATTCTGTTCTAATTGCCGGTCTTTGCCATTTCGCCTCTGGCATCGGTAATGCCTTTTGTTTTTTAAGTTGTTTAATGTTGGCATCACGCTGGTTTCCAGCTCGACGCTTAGCGTTGATCATTGGTTTGATGGTGACATTAGGAATGTTAGGCGGCGTCATCGCACAAACACCATTTGTTCATTTGGTCTCTTTCTTAGGTTGGCGTCATGCAGTGCTAGTAAATGCAGTTGCAGGCCTCGTTATCTTTGCGCTGATTTGGTATGTCGTGAAAGATTATCCCGCGCATTATGATCACCAGAAGAAAAGCTCTCTTCAAAGAACAACAAAATCAAATCTTGCGATTTCAATTAAAAATCCACAAAATTGGTTAGGGGGATTTTATACTTGCTTATTGAATCTTCCTGTTTTCTTGTTAGGACAATTGTGGGGAAACATGTATTTAATGCAAGTGCATCATCTCTCAACAACCCAAGCCGCCACAGTGTCCATGATGATTTTCTTTGGCACGATGATAGGCTCGCCACTCATGGGTTGGATCTCTGATTCTCTGCGTCAACGACGCTTGCCTATGATTATCAATGCCGTATTGTCCATCGCCATTATCTTGACGATCATGTTAATGAAATTGAATTTCGCTTCTTTGTTTTTCTTATTTTTATTATTAGGCATTATCACCAGCGCACAAATCATCACTTATCCTTTAATTACTGAAAGTAATCCCTCTTGCATGACAGGCACAGCCATGGGGCTGGCTTCTGTTTTGATCATGGGTGGCGGCGCTGTGTTTCAACCTTTTTTTGGTTGGCTCATGGATTTTCATTGGGACCACACCCTCATCCAAGGCATCCCCACTTATTCTGATCAAAACTACCTTCTTGCCATGAGCATTTTACCTATCGCTTTTGTAATAGGCTTGATTACCTCTCTCTTCTTACGAGAAACTCGCTGTCGTGCTTATGCTGAAACACACCCACAAAATGAGCTTTCCCATGAATGAATCTATTCAAACTTTTTCTTCTGATGTGTTGATACAAGAACATACTTCAAACTTAAAAAAATGGACCGTCTGCTTCACAGCCGCTCTTTTCTTTTTTTATGAATTCATTCAAATGAACATGTTCAATGTTCTTGCCGGTGATCTTTTACGTGCATTCAACATCACCGCAGAACAACTGGGCTCGCTCTCAGCTTATTGTTTTTATGCCACCATTCTTTTTTTATTACCGGCAGGACAATTACTCGATCGTTTTTCCACGCGCAACATCATTTTAATTGCTTTAGGTATTTGCGTCTTAGGCACTACATTTTTATCATTCACCCATTCCTTTGCGCTTGCCCATCTTTTTCGTTTCATGACAGGTATCGGCAGTGCCTTTTGTTTTTTAAGTTCTGTACGTCTGGCCAGTCGCTGGTTTCATCCCAAGCGTCTTGCCCTCGTCGTGGGTTTGATAGTCACCATGGCAATGACGGGCGGCATGATCGCACAAGCCCCTTTATCTTTATTGAATCATTATTTAGGTTGGCGTCAAACCGTATTTTGTGTTGCAGCCTTGGGTGCTATCATTCTTATATTAATTTATTTTCTCGTACAAGATTATCCTCCCCATGCCAAACACGAACACAAAGCTCAGTGCGACGAATTGCGCGAGATGGGTTACTGGCACAGTATGTTGCGTTCTTATTTAAATTGGCAAAATTGGATGGGAGGAATTTACACTTCTTTATTAAATTTACCGATTGTCATTCTGGGTTCTTTGTGGGGCAGTTTGTATTTGCAACAGGTTTATCATTTCTCTCCTGAAAAAGCCGCTTCCATTACTTCACTTTTGTTTTTAGGTTCTATTCTGGGTTGCCCTGCCGCGGGTTGGTTTTCTGATTATATTGGTTATCGCCGTCGCCCTATGATCCTGGGCGCCATTTTTTCCTTAGCAGTGATTTTGGCTTTACTTTATCTTCCTCATTTAACAGCTTCTCAATTAATGTTAGGATTTTTTTTACTGGGTTTTATCACAAGTGCTCAGGTGATAGCTTATCCCACCATCGCTGAAAGCAATCCTTTGATCCTCACCGCCACCGCTGTCAGTGTCATTTCGATTTCAACTCAAATTGGATTTGCGGTATTCCAACCTTTCTTCGGCCGCATTTTGGATTATTACTGGGACGGCAGCAAACTAAATGACATCCCTTTTTATTCTCCCATCTGTTACCACATCGCCATGATGATCATGCCCCTCGCCTTTATCATCGCCCTACTGGCCGCCTGCCTCATGAAAGAAACATTTTGTCGTAGACAGACCTAAATACAGGTGTAGCCTGTAATGAGCGCAGCGAATTACAGGGCATAAGAATTTAAAAAAGAAAAAATTTGAAAAACACGTTCAATTTCTCTAGCATAACCTCACGTAAAAATTCAGGAAACCCACCATGTCACGCGCTTTCATCTTGCTACTTGATTCTTTTGGTATTGGTTCTAGCCTGGATGCAAAGGCCTTTGGCGATGAAGGTGCAAATACACTGGGCCATATCGCTCAAGCTTGTACCGAAGGTAAAGCCGATCAAATTAATGTGCGCTCAGGCCCGCTTCACCTACCTTGCCTAAACCAATTGGGTTTGGGGTTGGCGTTGCTTGCAAGCTCAGGTGAGAAAATTCCTGGCTTGGATCACAGCGAATTAAAAGGCGCTTACGGTTATGCCGTTGAAACCAGCCACGGGAAAGATACGCCGAGCGGACATTGGGAAATCGCAGGCCTGCCTGTCTTATTTGATTGGGGCTATTTTTCAAATAAACACCCTTGTTTTCCCGATGATTTAATTTCACAACTCATTACACAAGCAACATTGCCCGGCGTGCTGGGAAATAAACATGCTTCAGGCACAGATATCATCGAGGAATTAGGCGATGAACATATGAAAACAGGCAAACCCATCGTCTATACTTCAGCTGACAGTGTTTTCCAAATTGCAGCACACGAAGATACTTTTGGCTTAAACACACTTTATGATCTTTGCAAAATCGCACGCAAATTAGTTGATCCTTATCACATCGGTCGTGTCATCGCTCGCCCCTTTAAGGGCACACCCGGCCATTTTTATCGAACGGCAAATCGAAAAGATCTTTCAACCCCTCCCCCAGGCCCTACTTTGTTAGATAAATTAATTGAAGCAAAGCACGAAGTCATTTCCATAGGGAAAGTCGCTGATATTTTTGCACATCGCGGTATTTCAAAAACCCATAAAGCCGATGGCAATGATGCCTTATTTCAAAAAACATTGGAGATCATGAACACTGCAGCTGAAGGCAGTTTGGTTTTTACTAATTTTGTCGATTTCGATTCTTCTTATGGACACCGTCGTAACGTGATAGGTTACGCACATGCACTTGAAAAATTTGATATGCAACTTCCTGAATTCATTTCAAAATTACGTCCCGATGATCTCGCCATCATCACTGCCGATCACGGATGCGACCCAACGTGGACTGGCACCGATCACACACGTGAACATATTCCCGTTTTGGCTTTCGGCCCTCAAGTTAAACCTCGGTTCATCGGTAGAAGAGACACGTTTGCCGACATCGGACAAACACTCGCGAAACATTTAAAGATTGCTGCATTAGACTATGGTATTGCTTTCTTGTAAAAATAGAATAAAATATACGCAAATTTGACATTTTAAAAACACATGCCTATACCTACAAAAATCCAGGAAATCTTAGATCTTGAGGCAATGTTCCTTGGATTAAGCAATGATGCCAATGAAATTCAATCTATCAAAGCTAGAACTGAAAGCCAGCTTTTTAATATCGTAAAAACAGCAAAGAAAAATACTTGGGATGAAAAAGAAAATTTCTCTGCTGCAGAACGTCTCTGGGCTTTGTTCCTCCTCATGAAAATACCCCTTCAAGATGAGGAAGTTCTTAAATTTATTGAAGCATGCAACAAAAGTTCTCTCTTGAGAGAAAATCCTTTGAGTCCTGAAAATATCACTCAATTGGAAAAAGCAGATAACGACAATAGCAACAGCGCTGGCTCCTCTTCAAAAGACGAGTACTCACCCTGCGCTAAAGCATTAGATGCACTATTAAAAGATATTCAACTTCATGAACAAAGACCCGAAAATAAATGGGAAACAAACGTTGAAAGAAAATATGCCTTTTATAGGCTCGAAGAACTAGACAAAATTATCAAGTTTTACAGCTCAAGCTCAGAGGTCGGTGAAATAGCTGATGAAAGAAGTAAGCTTGTCCAGGCACTGAAAAAACTACGTCGAACACTCACACAATATAAAAAGCTTGACGATCAATCTGTTATGCTTGAAGAAAAATGCCAAGCATTGCTTAGAAAGCAAGAAGAATATCTACTTTTAAAAAAGCACCTTTCTCAAAGTAACGAAGACGAAGACTTTATCCTTCATGTCGAAGAAATAGCAAAAGCAATACGTAATTATTCTCAAGATATCATTCCTGAATTAACACTACTTTTAAAAAATTTAGAAATAGGCTCCGTGGAAAGAGATTTGACGCTTTATTTGTTTTTATTTCATCTTGCCACAAGCTTACAAGAAGATGCCCCCTACAGAGAAACACTCTTAACACTTTTTATAGAAGACCCTCGGTTTCCACGCTCTTTTTCTGTAAAACTATTCTCTCAACTTAACCCTCTTTCCCTACCAAAAACACTTCTCTTTTCTTTACTTCAAATCATGGATTACTATGAAATAGAAAAAATAGAAAAAAACGATCTCAAAAGAAAAAATTTTTTTCTTCCTCGCCACGAAATTGTCACAACACTTGCGCCTATTTTGATCCCAGCCTCCTCTTTATCAGAAACCGAAAATCCAGATGAAAAAATACATTATCAACCCAACAACCTCTCTTTTTTTTCGGCAAACTTTTTAGAAAAAATCTCAAAGTTATTTGAATTGGACAAATCAGCTGATTTTTTATTGAAAGTACTTGCGATACAACCCTATTATGAGGCTGCACCCAAATATGATTTTGAAGTATTTAAAATGTTAATGGGCGCCCTTGAAAAAGAATTTGAAAAATACTCCCAAGAGGGAGAGGGGCAAGAAATAAAAACACTGCCACAACATGTCATCGATGGTTTATTATTGCTGACAATACAATTTTTCGAGATCATCTCTATTCATCGATTTCTCGATGAACGTTTGGATGTTTTTATTGAATATTTTGAAAATTTACATCTTAAACATCCCCATTTCTTTGATGCTTTTCTCGATAGATTAACCCAAGCAAGCTCTCAAAACAAAGATGACCAAGCATTGAAAAGCTCACTTGCCTGTCTAATGAAACTCATAAAAGCAGAGTTACCTGAGCCTCCCAAAAAAATAAAAAAACGCATCATAGAACTTACACAAAAATTTATTCAGGGTAAATTTACATCCGATGAATTATTTAACCTTCTGCAAAACAAAAAAGTACTTATTTATTTTTACACACCTCATTATAATATTTTTAAGCTCTTCTATTCTGGCAGCACCACCTTTCATGAACGTTTTAAATCAGCCTGTCCTTATGTTGTGGATGCATTAGAACTTTTTAGCATCGATCTGCTCACACTCCTGCGAAACAATAACGTCTTCCTCTTATACCTAAAAGGTTTTTTAAGAGAAACAATTCGATATATGAAAGAAAATCCTCCTCCAAACAAATCCCCTGGCGAAATAGAAGAAGAAATAAGTTATTTAAGACTACCTTTAGATGTCATACAAAACACACTGCGCCCCTCTTTTTCAGCTTACTCTCATGATTTATTTAATACGCTAGCTTCTGCTATTTTCAATAAAGAAATAGAAAAATTAGAAATCTTTTTCAAACAAAATCCGCATCTCGATATTTCTGATGTTTTTTTCATGAGATTATTTTTCATAGCAGCTCAAATGCAACCCCATGAATACAGAGAAAAATTAATTAATTTATTTTTAGATCAACTAAAAACACACAAAGTCCTTCCTAAAATCATTCCGCTTCTATCTCTTATTAGTGAATTCAAAGAAACGATATCGACATCTGAAAGCAGTTATGAAATGAATGTTAGCTTGTTATCACAGGATAATTACCCTTTACCTGAAAATCCAGATTTAATGTCAATTCAAACATTCCTTGATGTCAATCAAAAAACAGCGCTGTTTGATATGAACACTCCCGCACTTTTACCACTTTATACCCTCTGGCTTGTTTTAACGTCACCGGCTCATTACATTTCAGAAAACTTGCTTAATCGAGCGCTGGAAATATTTGAAGTAGAAAAATTCCCAGCCATGCTTTTGAATCTTTCCCGTGTTTGTCACAAACCCAAAAATTCCTTTCTTGAAAATCCACTTTTTAAGAAATTTCAATATTATAATGCAGCTGCCATCAATGCTATTTTTTCATTTTTAAAATCTCATATCACAGATACTTACAACAGCGCCTCTTGGGCAGGCATCGCTGTTAGTCTTTATTTGATTGCAAAAAAACGAGAAAAAGAAAATCCACTGTTTTCTTCAATGCTAAATTTTTTCAAAGAAGAACTAGAGAAAACTTATCCTGAGATTACTCAAAATTGGATGCAAACTACCGAAACCTCATCAGACCATTTTGTTTATGACACGCTTTCGGAATTTATAAAAAACAAACCTCAAGATGAGCATATCCAAAAAATGAATTCTCGCCAAAGAAGAAAAGAAAGAAAAAAAGAAAAAGAAAAATCACTCACCTCTTCAAATAGTAATGCTTCATCACCCAACTATTCTTCTTCTGGCGAAGTTTCATCATCATCTGCCTCTTCTTCCACCCCCTCAACAACGAGAACCCTGTCTTTGCTCCCGCCAAAAAAATTAGAAAATGAAAAACCAGCATTAACAATCTATGAAGCTTGTGAGAAGGGTAATTTAGATGAACTTATAAAATTAATAACACCTGAGAATTTAAATCAAGCAAATGAAGATGGCTACACAGTTTTACATCTTGCTTGTCGAGCAGGTCAGGAAAACATAATGAATTATCTCTCGAAACAAAAAAATATTGATATGAGCCCCGATCAAGCTAGAGCAGAAAAATTATTCCCCATCACACCTTTGTTTTTATTGATTGAGAATAATCATATTATTTCAAGAAAAATCTTGCATTCATTCATTGATAAAATAACAGATTGGTCTTTAGAACCCTCCTACTATTATGAATATGAGCTTCCTGAGCTCGTGGATAAATTTAAAAAATGGGGAAAAACAGAAAGCGTTCGATTAGAGAATATTAAAAAACTTATTGTAGAAAGGCGTCAAAAAGCCTCTCAAAATAAAAAACCAAGCGCTCATCCTTATCCTCTGACGGCATCAAGCGCCACACGCATGCATCATTCATAAAAAAGATAAAATTTTCGCTTTTTTTAAAAAATTAGTATAAAATACTCGAAATTTTATTTTCATATGAGCTTAATTATGCATCCAAGCACTTCTACTGCCGCAACTTCGTCTTCCCCCTCTCAATATGAGGCCGTATTCTCACAAGCAGAAATTGCCAAAATTAGAGAAATCATACAAGGCATGTTGCATTATTCTAAAGAAACCATTGCCGCGCTAAACACATCATTTGAAATCATAAAAAAAGACGCTGTCGTTTATTTTTTTTTATTGCATCTTGCGAGCAGCCTACAAAATGATTTTGAATATCGTGAATCGCTTTTAACTCTTTTTCTAGAAGATCCTTCCTTTCCCACTACCTTCTCTCTCATCATTTTATCTGACGCCTCTTCGACTTTACCCGAAATACAAACACTTATAGCGCAATTCGCAACATACTACCGTCTATCAGAAGACACAGAAGAAATAAACAGGGCTTCTCATTATCCAGAAACAGCACCCACGCTCACACCTATTCTTATTCCGCCTGTTTTAACAGAGCCCAAGACATCTACTGACACACCCCTTCTTTTTTCAAAAACATTCTTAGAGAAACTTTCTTCAAAATTTAATTTAAGAACGTCTCCCAATCCCATATTAAAATCGTTCTTAGCTCATCCTGACGTTGCTGTTTTTGAAAGATATAATTTCGAGTTGCTTGCAATGTTTTTTAATTCTTTTGTTACCCAAATTGAGCACCATGGCAATGAGGGCGTAGACGTCTCGGAGATAATGTTACTTGCACTACAGATTTACATCACAGCTTGCTCTCGTCATTTTCAAGATAAACGCTTCAATCTTTTTAGTGAGTATTTTGAAAATCTGCATCTCACACATCCTGAGATATTGAAATCTTGGCTTACTGAATTAAAAACCATGTACGCTCAAGCGAATGAGGGTAAAAAAGAAATAAACGAGTCAATCACAAACTTAACTCGATTATGCGGAAACATCAATATACCTTCACCAGACGAAACACCTTCACTAAACGAACGTATAAACTACCTTGAAAAAGTTTTTTTTGCTGGAACATTCACTCGTAATGACATAAACAGCTTGTTTCTAGATAAAGCCTTACTTACCCAGTTTATGACATTAAAACATAATATTCTTAAGCAATTTTATTTGAAAGATAGCTTATTTCAAAAACGTTACAAAGAATTATTTCCTTGGAAACCTACAGAAGCCTTTAGTGCAGAGCTAACTAAGGAATGTAAAAAGGATAACGCCCTCATCTTACCTTTACGAGATTGTACAAAGGAAACAATCGAATATCTAAAAAGAAATGAAGCTAAAAAAACGCCTCCCCAAGTCAAAGAAGAATGTGATCATTTGGAATTAATGTCTAAGATATTACATGTCTTAGGTCGTCCTGTTTTTACAAACTATGAATCTTTTTTATTTTCCAAAATAACGCAAGATATAAAAGATCAAAAAATAGAAAATTTAGAAGCGTTTTTCAAACAACATCCCCATATGGATAACACTTCTGATTTTTATCTTAGATTGTTTTTTATCGCTCTTCAGATGGACCCGCCTGAATACCGAGAAAAATTAATTAATTTATTTTTAGACTATCAATCTTTACCTCCAGTCATTCTAAGTCATAGCTTATTATCAGATAATGCTGATTTACCCTATCCTAAAAATTTACAGATAACACTTCCTTGCTTTGAAACAATAGCGATAAGCGGACAGGCTCTCCTTCTTTCATCTACTTATACAATTTGGCTGATTTTAACAACACGCTCCCATCATATCTCTGAAGAAATGATCAATCGAGTATTGAAAACATTCGATGTTGAAAACTCTCCTGAAATGCTTTTAAGAGTACTTCAACTTGGCAATTATGTGGTAAATCCCTGTGTTGATAGCGTGTTTTACAAAACATTTATAAATTATAGTCCTGAAGCTATCTATGCTATTTTTTTATTCTTAAAATCTCATGTCACGGATAAAAATAACGCCGCATCATTTGCAAGCCTGGCCGCCAGTCTTTACTTGATCGCAGAAAAACGACAAGCAGAGCATCCCTCTTTTTCTTTAATGTTAAAGTTCTTTAAAGAAGAATTGAAAGAGACCTATCCTTCTGTTTTAGAAAATTGGCTTACAACCGCCCTTCGATGGAAACATCGACTTACTCTTCTTACGATATTGGCCTTTGGGGTAGATAGAAATTTTGTTATTAACTTGACAGACAAAGCGCTGGCTGATGAAATTGAACATCAACAATCTCAATCAGCCACATCGGCTTCCTTGCCACCCGGCTCTCCCGCACCTACTGTGCCTGCCGATGTGAGCAACTATCAGAGAAAAAAAGAAGCGAAAAAAGCAAAGGCAGAAGAAAGAAAAGCAAGGGCACAAGCCGCTGCCTCTTCTTCACCTGAAAGTGATTCATCTAATGAAAACACTTCTTCTAGTTATACTTATACATGGAAGAGGATGGAAACAAGCAGCAGTTCTTCTGCTGCCACTTCTGGATATTCTTCTTTGAATTCTTCTCCTCCCTCTATCATTTCAACAGCGACGATACCTTCAGTTTCAGAAAATAAAAAACCAGCATTAACAATCTATGAAGCTTGCGAAAAAGGTAATTTAGATGAACTTAAAAAATTAATAACACCTGAAAATTTGAATCAAGCAAATGAAGAAGGCTACACACTTCTACATCTTGCTTGTCGAGCAGGTCATGAAAACATAATTGAATATCTCTTGAAACAAAAAAACATTAAGGTAAGCCCACATAATGATAACACTCCAAAATTACTCCCCGTCACCCCTTTACGTTTGTTAATTGAAGCCAACGTCACTATTTCAGGAAAAATATTACATGCCCTCATTGATAAAATAACAGATTGGTCTTTAGAACCCCCTTATCATTTTGAGTACTTTGAAAATATATTTAAAAAGTGGGGACAAGGACAAAGCCAAACAACAGAACGTTTTTTAAAGAAAATTAAAGACGTGATACTCGGCGCCACTAAAAAAAGCAAACAATTAAGCAAGAGCAGTGCCTCTTCCTCAAACGCTTCAACAACGATGCAAATGCGTTAGTTTACCCAGCCTTACGACGAGCAAGCTTTCCGCAAGACTGGGCTTGTATGTTTTGAAAATTTTATATTATGTAGCCTGTAACTCGCTGTGCGAAATTACAGGGAATTCTTGTTTTTAAAAGGTCAAACTCAAAGGCCACTACTCGAAAAATATAGCTATTTCATTTCAGATTTCTTTAACAAAGTGGTAGTATAATTCCAGACCAAATCAAGCAAGTAAAAATGATCCGGAGCCGCTTATGCCTCTACCCTCACCCCCCAACACAGCTTCATCTTCCTCTGCTCTTGGGATACCCATTGCTTGCTATCGAGATGCAACAGCTACGCGGGAGTATCTCAAGCTACTAGAGAATGAACCTGAAGAACAATTCATAACGCGCTTGATGGAGCAAGATAAAGAAGGTGGGTCTGCTGTCGGGATGATCATTGCTCGTCATCAAGATGCAACAACAACACAAGCCTATCTCCGAATACTAGAGAACGCGCTTGAAAACGGAAAACTAACATTAGAACAATTCACGATGCTCTTGATGCAACAAAGTAAAGAAGGCGGGTCTATGGGGATGTTCATTGCTCTTAATCAAGATGCAGCGACAACACAAGCCTATCTCCAGTTGCTAGAGAACGCGCTTGAAAACAGAAAACTGACATCAGAACAATTCACGATGCTCTTGATGCAACAAAATAAAGAAGGTGGGTCTGTCGGGATGATCATTGCTCATTATCGAGATGCAACAACAACACAAGCCTATCTCCAGTTGTTAAAGAACGCGCTTGAAACCGAAAATATTTCAAATTTTTTTAAATCTTCACCTCTTTCTTTATTACCCATAAACAAATCCAGAAAGATTCAAATTACTTCAGAACAGCTTCAAGAATTGGAAAGCCTGCTCCCACCAAACCAACAACACAATGACGTAAAAGAATCGATCGTGGCACTCATCAATGAATTTAATAAAGGAAGCATCACAAAAGAGAGCTTATTTGAAAAATTACGAAACAGTATAGACGAAGGAAACCCCGAGTATTTATTTGTAGAACGAGCAATGACATCTTCTACACCCAGCCCTGCAACACAGCGCAGAAAAATGTAGCCTGTAACTCGCTGTGCTCATTACAGGCTACTTTATTTCTAATTTTCAGAGGTGTCCTTAATGGCTTTAATCCTTTGGTATCTTAATATCTTTCGCCGCTATCCAAACCACTCTATTATTTTTCCACTCGCAAACAGGATTGCCAGCTAATTTATGTTGTAACAAGGCTTTATTAATCCCTTTTTGAATTGCTTGACGCACTTTTTCAGGATCACTAAAAATTTTTGAAATATGATCATCCGCCAAATCGGATTTACTTTTCATGATATTCTCCCGAAATTTTTTTCCACAAGACTTCATCTTTAATGTTGAGTTTGTTAGCACTTTGACTTGCGATAAGATTTAAATGATCCGTTTCAGAATTATTGAAAAATTGCCATGAGTCGGTTAAGGGTAAATACAACTTAAAAAAATTATTAAGCCCAGCTTGATAGCGGCGTATAATTGTTTCTTCTGGGAGAGAGTGTCCGCCCGTTTTTACTCTTTCTTTTACACGTTGAATTGCCAGAGCAACATCGTTTAACCATAAAAATATTAAATGAAATTGATATCCCTCTGTTTTTAATTTTGGGATCCATGTAGAAAAACTTTTACTGGCTAACGTAGTTTCAAAAGCAAAATTAGCTTTTTCACTTGCAAGGTTATGAATTCGATTTAACATGATTTTACCCGCTTGAATTGATGCCCTTTCTGGTTCATATGCACATAAGCCTTGGGCAATAGTATCAGCATTAATAAAATTGTTTACACATAATGTATCTTTTAGCAGAACAGGGGCTGAAGTACTTTTTCCCGCGCCATTAGGACCAGCGATGACAACTAAATGTGGCATAAATACTCTTCATTCTGAAGCAAGTTCCGCGCTGTCAGGTCTTCGACCTGATGAATGTTCTTTTTTCTCAAGGAGAAAAGAAAGATTTCATCAGGCCGAAGGCCTTTACAGTCATTGCGAGAAAAACACACTTCCTTGTGTTTTTCGTGGCAATCCAAAACTAAGTTCTTATTTAGTAACACACTAGATTGCTTCAAAAATGCGTGAATCTTCTTGTTTTTTTTCAAAATCACTCAGACGCATTTTTTCGCAATAACAATCCCCCCAGGCTGAAGGCCTGGCAACAATGTCAAGCCCCACCTTAGGGGCACGCAGTGCCCCGTAAGGTGGGGTGATTTCAGTCTAATGCTTCCTCATCACTTTACTTTCAGGCAAGATTACCCCTTGTGTATAACGCTGTAAATCATGAAGCGCATGTTTGCTTTGCACATCACGCCATAAACTATACGCTTGCAAGGGTGTTAACGCCGGTTTTCCGTCAATAAGTTCACGTGTCGTTTGCAAAACTTCTGTCATCGCCACAAATTTCTGACAAAGCTGAACGTATAAGGCCGCCAAAGAAGATTGATCAGACAATGTTAAA
>Ga0155457_170_pt1 | contig 14368 bp, 17 predicted proteins | sample RifCSPhighO2_12_FD_107115 | JGI IMG/M metagenome (GOLD analysis project Ga0155457, IMG submission 107115) | Gammaproteobacteria bacterium RIFCSPHIGHO2_12_38_15
ATATGATCCAACTTTTCTTCCAGTATTTTCAATTCGGGGTGGGAATGTTGTTTCATACTTGACAATTACTTGACAATTATATTGGGTGTGATATTAAAGAAATAATGATACTAGAACTTATATTTGGAGCTTTATTTGCATATCTGCTTTATGCGGCTTTGCATCGTAGAGGCTTAGAATAATCATTCAACTAGATTTTGATTGGCTTCATTTAGGGCCTGTTCTATGGCTTTTTTTGTTTGAATCACTGCCTGTGGGCCAGCTACTCTGCCATATTCTTCTAATAGTCTCCCTACGTAAATTCTTAATTTAGGACTTAAAACCAACCTACCTGCTCGCATTATGGTATATCCTCCTACCCCTAAAACAGCAAAAGTCGGTGCGAATGTGGCCGCAGCGCCCAATCCACCAATACCGACAATTGCGGCAACTTGTTGCACTAATCTATTTTTAATACCAACCGTTAACATCATATTTTGAAATGCTCTACCAATCGCCGTATCTGCCTCTTGCGCTGCTTTTGGAGCTATATTTTCCATTGCGGTAAAAAGCGCATTTTGTTTTTGAAGCGATTGTTTTACTGCCACATTTGTGGCTTTCTTTTCAAGAAAATCATTAACAGTTCCACGCAATTCTCTATTTACGAAAGATAGGGCATTGTCGCTTTTAGGATCAAAAATATGTGGTTTTTGTTTTTTTACCCATATATCAAATTCTTTCCTTACCCCTAAAAGCGAAGAACCGTTGGGTTGAGCCGAATTTAATCTACGAGTTAATTCTGTAATTAATTTATCGGCTAACTTTGCATTATCGCCAACCAAAAGAGGACTTCTCGTGAGTTCTTTTTTTGTATTTTTTAATAAGCTCGCCAGTTCTTTTTTGGAATAGGTGAAATCGTTAGCCTTAAGTTGTGTCTCAAGGGTTTGCGCCAAATTCTTATTATGGGTTTTAATTATGTTATAATTTTGCTGATATGTTTTAAGTTTATCAACTCCCTGAACCTGTAAAACTGCTTTTTGTGCGGCTAGTTCCTTGGATGTGGGAGCAACTATGGATTTCTTTAATGGACCAAATCCCGCTTCAGTAGTTCTAGCCACTTCAGCTCTTTGAACGGTTGGAGTTCTAATTGGTCTAGTAAGTCTTCTGACAAAAGATTCTTTTTCTATCTGTAAAGATTTTGTTCCAGCGGCAGTAATCGTTTTACTTCCTTTTCCAACTATGGCCTGTCCTGTTTTTTGAGCTTTAGGAAGCCCCAAAACCATTAATAGATTTATACTGGCCTCTAAATCAGCGGCGGCTCGTGGATGTTTTGTTTGAAATTCTTGGTATGTTTTCACTATCTCTTGGACTGGGGCCGTTTGAACTATAGAGGAAATTCCCTTTACGATAGGTTTTTCTATAATATCCGGTGTTATTTTACTTATTGCTCTTCCAGCCACATCCAACACTCCTCCTGCCGCCTGTCCGGCTACTTGTAACGCACCCTCTGGTAAAGATATGCCCTTTTCTTTATAAATATCGGAGATTTGTTCAACTTTCGCAGTTCTTTTTTTTATATCTTCTGCAATGCCACCCAAAAAGCCAGTTTCTTGAGGAATTGAAACTTGAGCTTGCTGTGTAGATAATCTTCCATCGCCTCCTTGCAGTTGTTGAGTTAATCGTCCCATATTATCTGTTCGGTATTAATGTATAAACTCTTCCAGCTATTTCAGATTCGGTAAGTTCAGGATATAAATTCACCAAAGCTTCTAATAATTCTTCTCTATTAGAATAACGAGAGGCGTTATCTCTAATATCTTCATCTACTAAAGAAATAACACTACTGCCCCCTCCCAAAAGCTCCGATACTGTTTGATAGGCAGAACCCGCAGAAGTTTTTAAGGAATTAAATACCAAAGCCCTGTTATTCCTTTTAAGAGTTAAGGTTCCAGCTGTATCTCCAGCAACTGGAAGATATTGAGCCCTAGCTTCACTAAACTCTGTAGGAGATATTACCGCCCCAGATTCCCTGCGAAGTTTTGCGTTAATAAAGTTCCTAGATGCCTGCATATATTGCTGAAATTCTGCACTTTGTAATGCTGCAGGAGCTTTTTTCATTACTTCAAACTTAAGTGTTCCCAGCTTACTAATATACTCCTCTAATTTAGAAAGCGTAGGTTCTGCTTGTTCAATTCTAGCGGCATATTCCGCTACAGTTTTTTGAGCTTCGGTTGCTGGTCTTTGCGGAGTTATTCCATATGCTTGTTCTTCGGTTGTTCCGTAGGGAACTCCAAGCGCCATTGCTTCTGTGGGGCTTAATATATTTACACCTCCACCTTTTCCGGCCACAGCCGCCACCGTTTCATATTGCCCTGTTTGAGCATTAAATTCATATCTTACTTGCCCAGGCGACAACTCAAATCCTTTTGGTTGTGCTACTTGTTGCCTTGCTTCTGCCGCCTGCCTATTCAATTCATCGTTATACAAATCCAACTGCTTGAATAATAAATCTTTCTTCAGTTCCCGTTCTTTGTAATAAACCGTTAGGGCTTGGCCGGCTAAATCCTGATTTAGTTTCAATTTATCTATCAATCCTGCTTTTTTTGTTTCGTATTTAGCCTGTATTAGGGCCACTTTCTTGGCCCTTAAACTTTCACTTATCCAAGGATTCTCATTTGCTTCCATCGTTTCTTCCGCCATTTTACTATTCAGGTCTTCTAATTCTTTGGTGCCGGCGTCTATGCCAAAAGCATTCTTAATGCCCTGCAATATCTGCTCAAAGCTGTTTTCCGGCCCGAGTTTGGCTAATTCGGCATTTAGCCAATCCTGCGCAGAAGTTGTTATGGGTGGCGTAGAGGTCAAGGGGGGCATAATCGGGGTTTGTGGGGCATTTGCGAGGCCTGCACGAGCATCTACGGCTGGTATGCCGGTAGGAGCTGAAGTAGTGGCAAATCTTTGTGCATCACCGGCAAGTGTTGCCTGCGTTGTAAATGGTATGGTTCCGCCTTGTAATCCCCGCAATGCGGCCGGATTGCTAACTGCCTGCAATCCTTGCGCCGATTGTTGGAAAAACACAGGGCCTACTTTAACATAATCTCCTATTTTAGCTTGTGGTTGTTGTTGCGCCTGCGGTTGTTGTTGTGGTTGCGGTTGTTGTATTGGCTGTTGTGCTCCTCCCGTGGCAGGTGCCGGTTGTTGCGCGGGTGGCGCCGTTGGCGTAATTCCCCCTCCCGTTCTTAATCCTTCGGGAGATGTAATCCCCGGTTGATTAACATTTTGCGGAGGAGTTCCTCCGATCGGTGTTATATCCGGTATTTGCACCGTGGAAAGCAAGTTAGAAATCCTAACTGCCTCGGGGTCATTTGGGTCTATCTTTTGTCCAGTCCTCAACTTATAAAACGGATGGTCAAAAGCCAATTCTCCCGTTATGAATTGACGGCTTAAATCTTGCAACTCTTGTTGTTCGGGTGTTAGTGTTGGCATATTATTTTAGAACCATTTATTTATTGATTTTTGGAGGTCTTATAAGTTTCCAGTCTCTAATCGTTTTCCTTCTGTGGCAATTTGGACATAAGGTTACAAGATTTTCTAAGGCAGATTCTAATTCGGGATACAAAGACTTTGGTTTTATGTGATCTACTTCCATAATGTCGGGGTCTCTAAATCCACAAATCTGGCAAGTATAATTATCACGAATCTTGGTTTCCATAGTAAGCCAATTGACTTTTCCCCCTTTCCAGTTTGGACACAATACCCCAACCCTTTTTTTCCTCGCAACACTCATTTTTTGTCTGGTTATTCTGGAAGCTTTCCTGCCAATTGCTTTTAACCTTATTTTCTTTTTAGTTTCGGCACTTCTTGGCTTATTTCTTTGATATAAACCCAGACATTTATGTGAACAGAATTTTCTATTCCGCTTTTCTATATCGTAAGCATAACTTTTGTACTCCCTATTACATTGTTGACAGATATGTGTTTTCATTATCCTCACCACCACCGATCCCTTTTAATGGTGTCGTCCCTCAATCCGCCATTTATTATATCCAATCGTTCAAACATTCCATCATTATCCGTATCGTGGTAGCCAAATTGCTCGTCTTTAATTCTCTGCCAGATTTCTTCCAATATCCTTACCGCGTTTGCGTGATGGAGTTGAGATTCCTGCGGTTTCTTTTCTTTCTTTTTGGCATAACTCATAATTTCCTCAACTATCGCCTCATTGCCTTCCTCGGCATAATCGGAAAATACCGTTAGAGCTGTGTTATCTGTATAATCCCATATTTTAGGCGTATATTGTCCCCAAACCGCGGTTGAACCCGAAACATCTGCTCGCGGGTTTATGAAATAAAGGTTGCCGTAATCCGAAAATATCTTTTCTTGACTGCTTGAATTATCCTCTCTAAACTCCTGATATTTATAGAAATTCACCTTTCTGAATCTTTTGCCCCCCACTCTTAATAATCGTATGCTGTCCGGTTTCCATCCTTCCGGATATGGAAATCCAATCTCGGTATCAGTATCGTCAACCACATAAGTCGTTGATAATCTGGCTTCCGTAAAGGGCCATTTTTTATATCCAGCTCCCCACTTATGGGCCTTATCGGCCCAATCGTTAAGTATTTGGTCTGTATAGAATGCAACGGTAGTGCTTACACCTAATTGCACTAAAACCTCGTCTATTATATCGTATATTGTTCTCATAATTATTATTTTAGGTTAATTTATGCGGACATTGGCCATAAAATCCTTTTGCCAGATTGCAATTATGGCATAAAACCTGATAACCCTCTGGAAAGCTATTACTGATTAACCAACGGTACATATTACCTATTTCTTCCCTATGCCTTCTACCCCCACCCTCTATATGGTCAATTGATAAAAACTGCAACATTTTTTCTCCACAACAAGTGCAATCCAATAAACCTTTACTATAATAATTTAAGCAAGCTAATCTCAAATTAAGATTATATTTTTTCCCAGACTTGCTAGCAATTTCTTTTGCTCTTTTAGGATTTTTCTTTATCCATTCTTTCTGATAGGCATAACCATATTTTCTACCCTTTTCAGTTTTAAGCCATTGTCTTTTTGTGGCCCGAACCTTTTCGGGATTTTTCCTTCTCCATTTTAGCGTTGATTGCCTACGGGCTTCTTTTCTTGCTACCTCATCTTTGTCGTAAAATGTTCTCATATTAGTTTATGTTTCTGAAAGATATGTTCTAATTACCGCAATGGCATCAGCCCCGTTTCCTCCCGTTCCAACGCTTCTTGCTCCTCCGCCTCCGCCACCAGCGCCATATAATCCGCCATTTCCCCCAACGCCCGTTCCCGCAGTTCCGTCTCCGCCTCCGCCGCCAGCGCCTCCCTGTGGTAGATTGGTGGTTACTGATTCTCCATTTCCGCCCGTATCGCTGCCTCCGGCCAAAGCGGTATAAGGATTTGCGCTCCTTGAACCACCTGCACTGCCCAATCCACCGCTCTGACCACCTACGCCTCCTCCTTTTGGCAATAAATGAGAAGTTGCGGCGGGAGCTCCGCCTCCGGCTTCGTTATTTTCCGCGCTTATTCCACCATAGGTTGATTTTGCGGATGCGGTTCCACCGGCCCCGGCGCCACTTCCCGTACCTCCTTTTCCGCTATCTCCGCCCAAAGCTACTAATAATGTTCCAAAAGACGTATTGCCTCCATCGGTTCCGTCTGACGCATCGGAAGAGTCTGCCCCTGCTCCTCCAGTTCCTCCAGCCCCAACAGTTATGGTTTCCGTAGTTCCTGCCAATGAAGCCGGTAACCATTCCACAACCATTTGCGCTCCGGCGCCGCCTCCGCCAGCGTTAGCAAGCGTTCCAAATCGCCCTCCGCCGCCACCGCCGCCTCCGCCGATAATAATAACTTGAACTAGTTGGGCATTATCGGGTTTTGTCCAAGTATTCGTTCCAGTGATTGTAAAAGTTTGTATATCTAAATTAGAAACAGCAGTTGCGGGCAAAGAAGGATTGGGTAAGATATTTCCATAAGAATCCATTTCTATAGAAAGTTCTCCTATGGCTCCCTGTTTTTGAGAGGGTTCCGGCAATGGTTCATCAACTTTCGTATCATTCACAAATGTTCCGCTTGCGGTTGGTAGGGGTTCATCGCCTTTTATTTCGTTTTCGTAAAAAGTTGGCATATTATTAAGCGAACTCAAAAGTTTCTTTAGAAAGGTAGGAAATTATACTATGCACTTCAGGGCTATTTGCCCCGCTTGCGTTCAATTCCACGCCCACTTCGTATATTCTCCCCGGCTTTCCCAGATTAAATAATGCTATTGTCGCATTTGTTACGCTGAAAGTGGTTGCTCCGCTTCCCAATACTGCGTATTTCCAATCTGTTTCTTTGTTTAGTTTGAATTTGGCGGATACCGAAGTTCCAGAAGCCAAAGGCGACATTATTAAAGCTATGGTATCCACTGTTTTGGAGAGATGCGGCGAACCTCCGTCAAATTCTAATCCCTCATAAATCGCGTTGGCTTTTGTGGTGCTAGATACGCAATCCACGCCGTAATCGCTTGTAGAGCCGTCTGTGGTGCCCCAGGAAGCGAATAAATCGCCATTGACGACTGTTACCGCCCCGATACTTGTTACAGAGCTTCCCGCCACGGTCGCGGCTAATCTATATTCATAATTCAAGGCATTCGGCCTGTTTTTATGCTTTCTGCCGTAACTCCATATTCCGGGATATGTTCCTCCATAAAATCCGAACATCGCTAAATCATCCAGTATTGTCGTTCCTCCGGGTTGCACCTTGCCTCCGCCGGGTATTCTTGCTATCGGCACTGAATTAACAAAGTCGCTGTAAAACAACTCTCCATTATCTCCAGCCTGACAAAGCATTTGTTCCGTAGTTATTAAGGCATTTACGCTTTGGGCCGGTATCCGTTTCTTCTGCACCCAGTTGGTCGCAGTCGTAATCCAGCTCCATATATGCCCCTCTTCCGATAAATCGTTCTTTTGCGAACCTAAAATAATATAGTCGTCCCTTTCCTCTATGGCGTTTATCAGATTGCCGGGTCTTATGTTCAAATCAAACGGGTCAAAAGCGTCAGCGAATGTTATTGAAGCCAATCCCTCGGCATTGGCTATGTTTAATTGTCCCGAAGCCAAAGCCATCGTGTGCCATACCGCCGAAGAACTTATCTTATCCGTCTTGTAATTGGCGGTAACATTAGTCCACGGCACGGCTTTCTCGCCCGTATTCATCGGCCTTCTTGAAATTTGCGAAGCCGTAGACCAATACATATAGCTTAATCCATCATTTAGAGTAAACTCGGAAGCCCCTTTAATCGCTCCAGCCTCATCGTTATAAACAAAGTTCACTGCCGGATCGTCTTTATTGCCCGAAATAGCATAGATTGAACCGGCAGAACCAAAGCAATAAGTTGAGCCATCCTCCGAATTTACAAAAAAGTTTATAAGGTCTGTGATGGTAGTGGAATCTACGGTAACCACCGAAGAACCACCCGTTAAAACATCGTTCCTGCTATGAATGTCTAAATTGTAACCGTGCTTAAAAGAACCGGCTATGCCTTTGTCAGTTTCATCCGAGACCCCCCCCCTAAATGACTTTATGATATATGGAATCAAATTAATAGAAATATATTAAATCTTTAGTAATCATAATTTGCATAATCTACTTTTAGATATTTCCCCCTTGCGTAATAAGTATCTGATTTGCTCATTTTAATCTTTTTGTAATTTAATTCCCGTAACAAGGAATCTATAATGGGGCTGAATTCTTTGTCTTCTAAAACAGCCATTAAAATTCTTTCTATCAATTTCATTCTTCCTTTCATATCGGGAGTTATTTCCATTCCGTCCGCGAAGGCAAATAGGAATTTGGCTTCCTCTCTCAAAGAATACTTTTTCCTTTTAATAAAGTAATACAGTTTTCTCCAAAAATGCTTCGGATTTAGGTAAGGAAGCAATAACTGAAGCCGGAATCGGTAAGCGTCATCCTCTTGAAGCAAAAATGTTATGCCTTGTTTTAATGTTCTGAATTGGTCTTGCGGCTTTACTTCCTGTTCAACCACCGTTAATGCCCGCCATAGTTCCCTTACGGCCGGACACATCCTTTCGGGCGGGAAGAAATCATATTTATTCTTTTCTATCTCGGCCAACACCACCGGCAAGGCCACATTTTTGAGATAACCCATCATTTCCTCATTGGTCTTGCCTTCTTCTAATAGTTTCCAGCTCTCATTAAGAACCAAGTTTTTGGCCAAATGTTTCAATCGTGCCAATACGCCGAATAATACCGGCCCTCTCGGAAATCCATATAAAGGATATTTCTCGCCCTCAATTTTCATTATGTAAGAGCCGTCTTTTGCTGTTGTTAATTTGGCTCTGGCCGAATCCCCGTCTTTCCAATACTGAACCATCGGTGGAAGTCGCAACCTATAAAGTTTGTTAAAGAAGAACCTGATTATCTTGTTTTTACGCATTATTTTTGGTGTATTTCATCTCCTTGCATCTTGGTGAAGTTCCGCTGCAAGGCTAGGACTCCACCATAGATGAAATTACACAAGGTTAATTTAATTATACCGCTTGAGCGTACAATACTGCGCCGGCAGACTTGCGGAGAGTAGGTATCTTTGCCCCATAGAGGTAAAGACCCTGATATTTCTTCGCAAATTGGCTCTCGGCCTCCACTGTCCTGCTCTCTGACCATTTGAAAGCAAATGTGCAGAAAGACTTGTGGAAAGCGGGCCAGAGATAGCCAGTCGTTCCAGTTGTCAGAACCGTGCTTGCGTCTAATCCCGAAGAAGTGGAGTGTCCAACCTTCGTTGAGAATCGGCCCTGCGAAGTCATGTGGATATCAAATCCTGCCACACGGCCGACACGACCATTGACGATTGTGTCGGTATACAGCATTTCAATTCCACTTGGCTGCAATTCAGAAGCCTGAAGCAGCATTGTCTTTCCTGAGAAAGGAACAATGATTTTTCTATCCTCAATCGGGTTCAAGTCCTTATTCAACATTTCGTCCAGCATCGTGAAATGCTCGTAAATGTTGGCGCTTGTAACCGTTGTCGGGATAGCCGCTTGAAACTCCCATCCCCAACCAGTCAAATCAATCGGTTTGCCGTCCCCGTTGGCATCTACGGTGAAATCTCTCCCACCATAAAGCCCCCGCAATACATCACCAGTAGGAATCGGGTATCCCTCTGTGGAGTCATCCCAGTTCACTACGGAACAGATGTTGGTTTGGGTAACCGCAGAAATCCTGTACCACTCGGTTGCCCAAGTAGCGCCGGAAGTCAAACGAATGCCCTTGCCCAAATCAGCCGAAGTAAATCCGGAGAAGAATAAAGTCCCATCCGGAGCTTCAATAGTTGTTCCGGCCGTTGCGCCCGCCGTGCCTTCGGTTTGAACCGTAATGGTTCCACCGGCAGCAGTAGTGGCAACAGAAGCGTGGGTATTGGAAGAAGAAGCAATAACCCTAAGGTTTTGTCCCAACCAATTACCGGCACGAACTCCATCAGCCAATTTCAACAGCACAAAGTTATCAACGATTTTCTCAACCTCTTTAGCCGCATTCTGCAACAAAGCGTCCTTCATATCGCTGGGATCGGCTTGGGTAAACAACTCCTCAACTTTATCTATCGCGAAGTTGTAATACTTTTGCTGGTCAACGACAAGTTCTTCCGAGGTGTCAAAGAGGGACTGGGTGGACATGTCGCTTCCTGCCGCATAGGTATTCGTAGCTATGTCGTGCAGAAAGGATAAAATCCTGACCCTGTCTCCAAACTCTTTGATTTCTCCCTCATACAATTTGTTATCTCTATCTCTCGATAGAAGTTCAGACTATATCTTGTCTCGTGAATCGGCCATTTTCCCTATTTCGTATTGTTTGTGGCCGCTGTTTTTCTTTATATTCACGAATCTCGGCGTATAGTCGTTGAGGATTCCTATTGTGTATTTTTGCTACTTCAAGTATTATTTCAAACTCTTCATCTCCATAAAGAGGAGTCGCCATTCCACCATAAGAGGTTTTTTCTTTGGGTCTTGCGAGTCTTATATCGCAGAACCTTTTTACAAGACTAGCCTCCTGTTTTTTACTGATGATGTAAGGCGAAAGGATTGTTAATGCTTTTGCGTTTCTTTTTAATCCTTCTATTCTAATGTCCCATTTTTCTTTCATCTTTTCTTGTGCCTGGTGATATTGGACAAAAAATGGGATTTCATTAGTTCTTAAAATCTCTATACAAGTATCTATGAGTATCTTATTCGTATTAACAATCGCTATGAGAGGTCTAAAGAGCAAAGTTTCTTTTTGTGTATTTCGGTGGAGTCGATTGTGATTTATCGTTATACAGCCCTCACCATCTATTATTCCACCGAACCACCACAATAGGCTTTCCTGCTGATTATCCATTGTTATATGTTTCATATTGTTACCTAATTAGTAATGAAACCTTTAGGAACTTCCAGCATTTAGCCAAGTTTTTTAAGGACTACGAGGTCTTTAATCCTTATTCGTTATGACAGGAGTTAAAGCCTGCGTGTAGAACTTTTTAAGCACGCCCGACGCAAAATTAATTCCAAAATTATCAATAGCCATTTTAGTATATCCGTATCTTACCTTCCGCCGACTTTATGTATTCCCTAAACTATTTTTCCCTCCCGCAAAAGTTTTTCATAGCGTCTCCAGTCGTTTTTCATCATATCGTCTATTTCTTCCGCGGTCAGTTTAGGTTCGGGAATAACTTGTCCTCCGCCCGTTGGCTTTTCAAGTCCTTTTCTTTTGGGCTTTTCCACCAATAGGTTCTGTTCGGCAAGGAAGAGTTGCGCCGCCTTTCTTATGGAAATTCGGCTATTCTCTTCATCCTCAAGGAAAGTTTCAAATTCCTCTTTTCTTTCTTTAAGAATAGGAAATTCAATTTCAACTTCCTTGCGGGCTTCTCTCTTTTCAAGGGAGCGAAGTTTCTCGTTCAGAGCTTTAATATCGCCCTTTAGAGCCTTGCCTTCCTCGGAAAATACGTCATCCTCCGGTTCTGGTTCAGAAGGTGCTGGAGTTAAGTTTTTTAATTGCTCCTCGGCTTCTTTCCTTTTCTTGCGCTCTTCTTCAAGAGCTTGATAAGGAACGAATCCCTTTGGAGGTTTCTGAACTTGCGGCTCTCCAGCTGGTTCCGCTGGTTCAGGTGCGGGTGTTTCTCCCGTGCCAGGTGTCGGTTCTGGCGTTACGACATTGTTTTCATCTTCCATGTTATTTTAACGTCTTAATTGACGAAACGACCTTTTAACGGCCAGTCGTTGGCCGAATGGTTTTTAAGGAGGTTCCACCCCTCGCAATTTTACTTTTTCTTTTTCTTTAGTTCTTTTACTTCAGTTGCTATTGGAGCAATAATTTCTTCAGCTACTGCCGAAATTCCGCTCATCGCCTTCTTCACATATTCATCCAGCTTCTTGCCTTTGTATCCTTCTTTCCTGCCCTTATGATAAAGGTTCTTAATTATCTTTTTCATGTTTTTTTCTTAATCTTAAATCCCTTTTTGCGGGCCATTGAGAGAGCTACGGCTATTGCCTGCTTCCGCGATACTTTCTTGCCCCGTATCCCTTCCTTTTTAATCTTGCGGATTTTAGCGCCGATAAACTTGGCGGATTTCTTTTTGCCTTTCTTTTTGCTTGGTTTCAGCTTATCTCCCATCATTGCTTCAATTTCTTTTTCCGTATGATTGTGATATGCCATATTTTTGTGAGCTTATTTAGGCGACCTTTCCACTATACGTTCTTGATAAGATAATTCATTGCCCTTTCTAAAAGTCCCGAATTATCTCTAAATAAACCAAGACCTTTATTACATAATCCGCATAATAATCCCCTTATCTTTCCAGTTATGTGGTTATGGTCTATTTCCAACTTATCAAGCCTAACTTCGCAAATCGCACACTTACCACTTTGTTCCTTAAACATTTCTTCGTAATCATCAATGTTTATTCCAAATACATTTTCTAATTTATATTTCCACGCAAGAAATCTATTCCTCTCTCTATTCTTTTCTCGCCATTCCTTCATCCAAATTATTCTTTTGGGTTTTCCGTTTTCAAGCCATTTTTTATATCGTTCTGGATGTTCTTTTCTATATTTCATCTGATAACAAGATTCGCAAAGACCATTCCCCTTTATGTTTCTATTCTTATGTTTGCAATTCGGAATTTTCATCTATCTATCACACATTTTTTATAAACAAAGCCGAGATATTAACAGTGGTTCCAGTTAAATCTCCAATATCCACCGTCCAGGGCTGTCCCGTATTGTCCTGCGGAATCGGAACCGCTGGGGCTATGCCCGCCGTTGCGTCGGCCGGCACCGTCAATGAAAGTAATACTCCATAGCCCGTTCCACATCTTACGTCTATGTCTATTGCCGCATCCGATGTGTTGGCGGCCATAATCCAGGCTAAATCAAGATATGTGCTTGCTATTCCCGCCAACAAGTTAGTTTCTGTTCCGTTTGCCAATGCAACATAAGCCGTCTGTATTAAATCCCTTACCTGATACGGGGTTATTACCTGCCTGCCAAGGTCATCGTAAGATGCATTTACTCTATCGGCATTCGCAACTGCCGTGGGGTTTGTCGTTCTTGCAACTCCGCCTATCTTTACCGGATTGCCGGAATCTGCCGCATCGTGGGCTATGCTGCCCTCGGTGCTCCAAGCCGATCCAGAAACTTGATGAACTTGTAATGGATTTGTTGCATCTACCACCGCCGAAACGCTTACCCCCGAAACCAAATCTATTGAAAGGTTTCCGTTGTCATCTACTTGTACTGGACGACGACCGCCTCCTGGGTCTTGTCCATAAATAAGATTTGGCATAATTAGTTGTAAGAAACTATCAATGGGAGCCGAAGCGTGATAACTCGGAGTCCCGTCTCGGACAGTTTCCCACTTATATTAGTTAATAAACGACCTTTATTTATTCAATAATTCCGTTAAATACTTCTCCAGGTTTTCTTTTTCCGTTTGCGGGCTTTCAATAAGGTTAATCAGGGTTGAATATACCGTATGCAATATGATTAAACGCTCATTCTTTTTGGTATCGTTATCCAAATTCTTCCACTGGACTTCTATAATCTTTATCTGGTTCTTGCAGAACTCTTTTATTTTATCCACGCTTACCTCGCCTTCGGAAAGCACCTTATCCCATTCCTCAAACTTCAGCTTTTCGTTAAGCAAAGGGTTTTCGTCAGATTTCAACTCTTCTTTCTTCACGCCCCGTTTTTCCAGTAATCTTAAAAGTAAATTGTGCATATTATCCTATTTTTAACATTGCTATATTGGAGGCGAATTTCCCCGATGTTGCCGCTACCGCATACGTTACCACAAACTTCGGGTCTGTTGTCGTATCTGCCGTATCCGCAAAATCAAGGTTTATTTGGTTGTTTTTACTTGCTTCCCAAGGAGGTGTGGTGTTTGACCTGTCATCATCCCAAACAAATGCAAACTTGCTAACTCCGGTTTTGCTTATATTTGTTAATCCTGTTGAGTTGAAAGCCCAAGTGTTGCTTCCAACTACAACATTCGCAAGGAGTTTGGTTGCTGAAAATGCCGTAGTTCCCCTTGAGTCGTAATCTCCCGCAACAATAGCGGTATTTGAGGCGGGGGCTGAACTTACTATAACGCTTGCACTATCCCAAGAGGTATTTTGGTCATCTTTTAAATTAACATCTATAACGAAATCTGCGGCGGTTATAGAATCTGTATCTGGGATAGTTGATGTATCAAACAAGAAAAATCCTCTTATGATTATACCCCAAGTGTTGGCAGCCACCTCACTATTACCAACTGGAGCATCTGTCGCCGCATCTGAATCTCCCGCAGTAGTGCCTGCCCCCGCAACTAAATTAGCCCAAGTATCGGTAACAGCTTGAAAGGCTCTTCCGTCCACAGTCGTAGTTTCGGGATTTGGGTCTGGGTAAAAATTACTTATAGTGGCATACATTAACTGCCTTTGGGTTACGGGAAACGGGAATAATATCTTCCCCTTAATCAAATCCATTCTTTTCATCCACCACTGAATAAATCTGAGGTGTATTTTATTTTGCCAATCGTCTTTTAGCGTAGCCCAATGGTTTCCGTATCCGTGGCATACCTCGTAAAGAGGCCTCCATTCGCCTGTCCACGATTGGTAATAAATAGGCTTTATGTGATTTACATCTACGATTTCGTCTTTATAAAAGAACCTTGATAAGTGTGGGTTTATTTTTGGCAAGCCCTTATTTATTCTTCCCTTATGAATGGACATAGGGGCAGGTTGCCAGAATAATGGCTTTCCGTATTTTTTAGTTATGAATTGTAGGTCGTTTTCGTCTATCATATTATTTCGTTCCCCAAATCATCTGCTTTGATAACTTTA
>Ga0155457_136_pt1 | contig 13343 bp, 15 predicted proteins | sample RifCSPhighO2_12_FD_107115 | JGI IMG/M metagenome (GOLD analysis project Ga0155457, IMG submission 107115) | Gammaproteobacteria bacterium RIFCSPHIGHO2_12_38_15
AGGCATATCACGCATCATTTTTTTCAAAAACCGTTTTCTGGCCGCCGCTGCTTTACGCTTGCGCTCTTCCGTCGGCTTTTCACGAAATTCTCTTCGACGCGTTTCTGTTAAAATTCCCGCTTTTTCGCAAGAACGTTTAAAACGTCGCAATGCAACTTCAATAGGCTCATTCTCTTTTACACGCACTGTGGGCATTCAAAAATTCCTTACTCTTAATTAAAACGCCAGATTGTACCCTCGAGGGTAGTCACTATGCAACTTCTGGGCGCCTCTAAAAATTGCATTTTTGCGTTATAACTTTGTTGCACTCATTTTTAAAATGCTCATTTACTCGCTTGTAAACTCCGCTTTTAAAAATGAGTACGCCTCGTTCTAACGCAAAATTTCTAATTTTTAGAGGCGCCCTTCGCATGGGTGAGTGAAGCCATCAACTCCCTCACAGGCATTTCTAAAAAACGCTCCGTATCCAAGAAAAGCGCCATTAAACGCTCTACTCGCGTAAGCGGAAAACGCGTTAACATGTTTTTTTCAAATTTTTTCAACAATAAAGGCAGGCCTTCTGCACGGCGTCGGCGATGCCCCAAGGGATACATTACGGTGATGTTTTCTGTGCTACTCCCCCCTTTAAAAATAATCTGTATGGCATTGGCAATTGATCGTTTTTCCGGATTTAAATAATCTTGAGTAAATTGTTTATTTTCTTGAATTTTCATTTTTTCGCGCAATACATCAATACGCGGATCTGCGGAAGCCAGCTCTTCATAATCTTCTGCTTTTAAATCTCCTTTTAATAAAGCCACAGCCACCATGTATTGCAAACAATGATCACGATCAGCAGGATTATATAAAGGTCCTTGTTTGCTAATGATCCGAATCGCAGATTCATGCGTTTGAATAATAATCTCTTGTATTTCATTCAAACGTGTTATCACCTGAGGATGTAATTGAATAGCCGCTTCTACGGCCGTTTGCGCATGAAATTCTGCAGGAAATTTTATTTTAAATAATATATTTTCCATCACATAAGAATTAAAATCACGCGAAAATTGAAAAGGGTTTCCCTGAAATAATACATCGTAAAATCCCCAAGTTTTTGCAGTCAAGGCGCTTGGGTAACCCATCTCTCCTTTTTTTGCAAGCATCGCCAGAAATACGCCGCGACACGTTGCATCTCCTGCCGCCCAGGATTTACGTGTGCCTGTGTTAGGGGCGTGACGATAGGTTCTTAAGCTTTGTCCATCCACGAACACCAACGATAAAGCATTGAGAATTTGTTCTCGATTGCATTCTAATAATTGTGCCACCACAGCCGTTGTTGCAAGTTTTACTAAAATCACATGATCTAATCCCACGCGGTTAAAACTATTTTCAAGCGCGAAAATACCTTGAATTTCATACGCTTTAATCAGAGCGCTTAATACATCGCGTATGACTAATTTTTTTTGTCGTTGGCTTAAAAAATCTGAAATTGCAAGGATACCACCTAAATTATCCGACGGATGCCCCCATTCTGATGCCAACCACGTGTCATTGAAATCTAACCAACGTATCATCGTCCCTATATTAAAAGCAGCTAACTGGGGATCCAACACATAGTTCGTACCAGGCACGCGAACACCTTGCGGCACAATTGTTTCTGGAACAACAGGACCTAATAATTTCGTGCAAGCAGGATAATTTAAGGCAAGGATCCCACACCCTAAACTATCTAATAAACATAAACCTGCTGTTTCATACGCTTCTTCACTTTCAATTTTGAAATTTAAAACATAATCCACAATCGAAATCAATTCTTTATCAAATGCAGAACGAAAATTTTTCTCAACAAAAGAATCCATGATCATTACTCCGTGTTGAATCTAAAAAAAGGCTTGTGTTACTATCCAAGTCCTTTTTTAAAAACAGGATCAATAAATATGAATAATAACTGGAAAAAATTATTTTTTATTTCTTTTGTTTTTTATCACTCAAACATTTTTGCCGGTGGTTTTTTATTGTGGGAACAAAATGGGGCGGGCGTCGGTGATTATCATGCAGGTTCTGCAGTCGATGCAAGCGACGCAAGCACAGAATATTATAATCCCGCGGGCTTACCTTACATTCGAAACAAACAATTTGTTGCAAGCCTGGTGCCCGTCATTGCGGATGTTAATTTTAATGGCGCTATCGCTGTCAGTACTGTCAATAACAATACCGCCCAGCCCCTCAACGATGAACAAGCTGGCGGCATGAGCTTGATTCCCAATTTACATTACACACAACCTCTGACGCCTCGTTTAAGTTTCGGCTTAGGGATGAACGTCCCTTATGGCCTTGAAACAAATTACAGTACAGAAACCTTCATCCGTTATGCCGCAACACAAACTTCATTACAAACCATCGACATTGATCCTACCTTGGGTTATCGCATCACTGATGATTTTTCTTTAGGCGGCGGATTGGACGCGGTGTATGCCAATGCCATCTTTGATCAATATGCAGGGTACAGTTTACTCAGCAATGCAGACACACTCAGTGATAATCGCTTACATAGCTGGGGATGGGGTTATCACGTCGGTGGACTTTATCAAATAACACCAAAAAGCAGAGTTGGCTTAACCTACCATTCTAAAATTGTTGAACACATGAAAGGAACCAGTAAATTTTCGGGTAAATTAGCCAATGGCGGCACGGGAGGTACACAAACATCAAATAATCTCTCTGCCAATCTTTATTTACCGCCCAACACAACCTTAAGTGGATTATATGATGTAAATGATCAATGGCGATTGCTCGCTTCTGCTACTTACACACAATGGAGTTATATTAAATCGCTTTTATTACAAGGCATGGCCGTCATCGACGTTCAATCACTTGATCCGATTAACAACGGCGAAGTGTTTATTCAAGAAGATTTTCGTAACACATGGAATGTGGCGGTCGGTACTGAATATAAAACATCTCTCACGACAACCTTACGCACAGGCTTAGGTTACGATCAATCTCCCGTACGCAGCCCCACACTTCGTTATATACAAACACCCGATGCAGATCGTTACGCTTTGGCCGTAGGCGGGCAATTTAAACCAAATAAGAAATTTGTCTTTGATCTAGGTTGGACACATTTATTTATTATCAAAGCACCGATCAATTCGTCTCAAACCGTGGGAGTGAATCCAGAAAATCCAAGTCCTGAGAGTGAAACGGTGAATGTGCAAGGAGATGTTATCAGTCAAGCCGATGTGTTTGGTCTGCAATTTACGTGGAATATCGACTAATAAGACATTATCATTCTCTCCCTCTTTAAAAAAAGAGAGAGAATGATAATAAAAAATTATTTACAAAATTTCACTAACTCCAGTGTCTTTAACAATTTTTACTTCCATCCAAACAAGTCATCTTCACACCATTCACAAGACTGATGAAATGATAAGGGCCTGCATCAGTAGGCGTGATGATCGCGTTTGAGCCAATAGGCAAGACAACTGTTGCCAATGCAGAGCCAGCACAGCCTTGCGTCATGTATAAATCAGCTTTACATGTGAAGTTGCCTTTATCTTGTTTGCATAGTTGCTTCAACATATCTGGCGTAAGCGGTACAATATGGTATTCACCCGGTTCAGTATAGCCTTTATCACCCGTCACTTCTCCAATCAAATGATGTGTTGAACAAGCACCCGCACCCGCCGTGCGTATATGCAATCTAATCGTTGAATAACTGGAAGTCTCTTGATTATCAAATATAATATTAGCACCCTCAACTGCTGTCGCTAACACAGGCATCATTGCACTCAACAACCCTATCATCATTTTATTTCTCATCTTTCCTCTCCTTTTAATTTAAAAAGCTATTTTAAAAATTTCCAAAATAAAAAACTTTCAAAAAAATGACTAGCAATTTTTACTTCCATCTCTACATGTTATCTTCACACCATTGACAAAACCCGTGAAATGATAAGGACCGCTATCGACAGGATCAAGATTTACAACGGAACCATTGGTAAATGTAAATTTTGTTAAGGCAGGCCCCGAACAATCCTGCGTCATGTAAAGATAAAACCGCGATTTTTTTATGATTAAACTGTCTGTCAAATATGAAATAACATGGTATTCACCCGGCGCAGCATAGCCTACATCTCCCGTAATATCTCGCAGATAACCAGATGTAGAACAATAGATCCATGTTCCATAACTTAAATAGCTCGAGGTATCTCGATTATCAAATATAAAACTTGCTCTCTCTACCTGCGCTACAGCAATACTAGAAATCAAAAAACTAATAATAACTACCAGGATTCTCATGCCTCTTTCCTTTCAGAATTACTAAAAACGCGAAAAATGTGTCGTGATGTTACTGAGTCTTTATTATTTTTTCAATCTCTCTAGCAAGCATAGAAGATTCATACGGTGCAGAAAAAATAGCAGCGACTTGTCCTTGCGGATTAACTAAAAACAAATTAATACTGTGATCAATGGTTTCTTCTTCGTTTTGTTTAACCTTCATATACAACACGCCTAAACTTTTTGTTAACAATTGAATTTGTTTTTCTCCCCCCGCCAAACCCATGAAGTGAGCATTAAAACTTTTTGCATAACGATCTGTTGTCTGCGGCGTATCATGCGCACTGTCAACCGAAATAAAAATAATTTGCGGTATTGTTTTTTTATTTTTCTCCATTATTTCATACGCATTTTTTAAGATCGTCATCGTGTTAGGACAAATCACTTGACAACGCGTAAAACCAAAAAATAACAAAGACCACTGCGCTTGCAATTGATGTTGATCGAATTTTTTATTTTTCACATCCTTTAATTCAAAAGAAGGCAAGGCTTTGGGCGGTGATAATAAAACAACATTATCTTCAACAGCAAAAGCAGGCACTAAAAAAATAAAAGAAAATAAAAAAGAAAGAATTTTCATACTTTGAACACCGATTTTAAATACGTTAAATAAGAAAGATCATGACAAAATGCTTTTTCAACTTCATCTGTGATCTTTGCAACAGGCTGACCGTTACACTCCGTCATTTTAATTACATTTTGCATCGATTGATGCCCCAAGTCATTCGTCAGATTCGTGCCAATACCAAACACAAGCTGCGTTTGCTCTTGAAAACGATTAAAAATCTGTAACGCTAAATTAAAATTTATTTTATCACTGAAAATTAATATTTTCGTCTTGGGGTCGATCCCTTTGTTTTTATAATGATGAATGATTTTATCGCCCCACACAAAAGGATCGCCGGAATCATGCCGCGCGCCATCAAACAATTTACAAAAATAAAGATCAAAGTCTCGCAAAAAAGCATTGACACCATAGGTGTCAGATAAGGCAATCCCGAGATCTCCTCTATATTCTTTGGCCCAATTTTCAAAAGCCGCCTTTTGGCTGTCTTGCAAACGCGGGCCTAAGGCTTGATGGGCTTGGATAAATTCATGCGCCATCGTACCTTGCGGCCGTATATTCCATTGTTTTGCAAAATACACATTGCTCGTTCCCAATAAGTGTTCAGATAATTCTTCTTTTAATATCCCAACAACTTCAGATTGCCACTGAAATGAAAAACGACGACGTGTGCCATATTCTGAAAATCGAAATCCATTTTTGGGAAATTGTGATTTTACAAATTTAATTTTTTCTGTCAGCCTTTTTCTTCCTTCTTGGTAATCCGATGCTTTGATGTGACGATAATAAACTTCATTGAGAATCGCCAATACAGGCACTTCAAACAAAATAGTATGCAACCAAGGCCCGCGAATGATAATTTCAATATTGTTGCCTGAGGAAACATGAATACAATCAGCGTTGAGCTGAAATAATCGAAGAAAATCAATAAAGTCAGATTTGAAAAATCGAATTGTTTTTAAATAAATTAACTCATCTTGCGTTAATCTTAACGTACAAAGATGCTCGATGTTTTCTTTGATGACAGAAATAAAAGGACGTAAATCAATCTCAGGCGTACGCAGAATAAAACGATACTCCACCATCGCCGCAGGAAAAAGATGCAATACCGCTTGCATCATCGTAAATTTATAAAAATCATTATCCAGTAAGGAGTGAATAACCATGTTGTCTCATTTCATGTAACCATTCACGACCTGTATTCGAATTCAAGTGAACGTGCTTGGGTGAGGCAAGGTGAAATGAAAAATTTCGAGAAAAAGCGCAGTGTATCCAAAAATACATGAGCATTTTTCGAGGAGTTTTTCATTTCAGATTACCCACCCAAGCGCGTTCGTGGCACCATGAACAGTTACCATTTCATTTGCACACTGAATAAATAACACGCCCTGATTTTTCATTTCTTCGATCGCTTTCGCTGTTGTTTCTTTTGCAACACCACGACAAGCCCCTAAATTTAAAATCACTTTGAATTTCGCTTTGAGTAACTGCAAGACGGTTGCCTTGACACAGTAATCTGTCGCCAACCCCCCTACAATGACGCTTAAGATCTGTCGTTGCTTTAAAAATTCAATCATGCCCGTAGAAAGTTTTTCATTGAGATCATGGAAACATGATCCATAAGGATGTAAATCTAATTCAACACCTTTCCAAACAAAAAAATCATAGTCAGTCACCGCAGGCAAGCCTTTTAATAACTGAAAGCCTAATGTGCCAGGCACAGCATGGGAGGGCCAATGCACATCAACATTGCTTCCTCCGCCCATAACAGGACTCAACACGGGCTTTTCAAGAGACGCCACCCAAACAGCAGAAGGACTGTGCGCTTCTTTAGAACCTAATCTCAAACTGGCAAACTGAGCTTGTGCATTTAATTCCGATACAATCAAATGTCCTTCTTCGACAGGCAATTCCATCGGACATAAAGGGGTAAAACAATTTTGCGCATCAATATCAAGACTGGCGATAAACTTAGGCGAAGCAAAAATAGGGTTCATATAAAATTGACGCCAACATTAGGTTGAAATACACTGCCTTTACGAACAGTTCTTATGGAAGGATCCAACGCATGAAAAAACACACTCACCCCCTGGATGACCTCAGCCGCAAAATTATAAACATGATTCCCCCCGGTATCAAAGAATTAAGTCATGATTTTGAAAAAAATCTTAAATTATTACTGCAAAGCAGCCTCAAAAAATTAGAACTTGTTTCTCGAAAAGAATTTGACACTCAATGCCGCGTTCTACAAAAAACAAGGGAGAAGCTCGAAAAATTAGAAAGCAGACTCATTGCATTTTCAACTTCAACAGTTCGTAAATCTAAAAAGAAATAACGTTCATGACTTCTTTATTGTCTCCTGCCAAAGAAACCATTCAACGCATCAAAAAAAAACATCTGTTACCCAAACATCGTTTACTTGCTTTACGCACATCACGCGCCCTGGGCAAACTTGAATGCCAACTGAGTTATCTCACCCAAATTGAGGCACGCGAAAGCGACGGATTTACCCTGGCAACACTGTCTGGGACCATCAACACAAGGTTCTTAGAATTACAAAAAATAATAGAAACAGATAAAAACAAATCGCAGTTACATACCTGGTTAAATGACTTCAAAATATTTTATCCCATTTTTAAAAATCAAACGGAAACATCAATCGAAGAATTAAAAGATAAAATTCAAGAAGCAATTGAACTACACAACTCGCTTCGAACACAAGAAAACAAACGTTTCCTTTATGCTTTCCTTATTTTATTTGGCAGCATCAGCCTTCTCATCGGTATTTTCATGGGATTTGTTATTCTCGTCACAGGTGCCGTTATTCTGCCAAATTTAATTAACTCAAGCACACTGGTTGTGGCCGTATTATTATTAACAGGCGCTATACTCTTAACCCTGGGTGTTTCCGGTCTTTCAAACTCTGCAAAAATATTTTCACTTTCAGAACAAAAAATAAATTTCGCGAAAGATTTTTCAGAAATTAATCCTTCAGCGGCGTATTTGGCTGTCGAAAAAAAGCTGTCTAAATTAATTGAATTTTTAAATTAATCTAGGTAACATACCCAACACAAAAACAAGAATAATAAAAATTATGTCTCTGGCCATGCTTTTTAGTCGCGCCTTTCAAGGATTTCAAGCCCCTTTAGTTTCTGTTGAAGCACACCTAACACCCAGCTTAAACCCACGATTTTCTATCGTCGGTTTACCTGAAACCTGCGTGAAAGAAAGCAAAGATCGCGTACGCAGTGCCCTCATCAATTCTCATTTTTATTTTCCTCGCGGCGCTATCACTATCAACTTAGGTCCTGCAAACATTCCTAAAGAAGGCGGGCGATTTGATCTTGCCATCGCATTAAGTATTTTAATTGCCTCAGGACAAATCAAAGCAGCACAGCTTTCAGATTATGAGTTTGGTGGCGAACTCGCTTTGTCTGGCGAACTGCGTCGTATCCAAGGAACCCTCCCTTTTGCCTTGGCAACAGGCAATGCAGGGAAAAAATTAATTATTCCTTTTGAAAACGCAGATGAAGCAGCCATGCATCAAACTCTCACGATACTGCCCGCAAAACATTTACTCGAAGTCTGCGCACATCTTGAGGAAAAAGAACTTCTACAAGCACATACAGCCACTTCTTTTCTCCTACCCTCCGCCCTCATGGAGTTAAATGAAGTGAAAGGTCATGCTCAAGCAAAACGGGCCTTAACCATCGCCGCTGCAGGAGGACACAGCGCGTTAATGATAGGTCCACCGGGAACAGGCAAAACCATGCTTGCGCAATGCTTTCCAGGATTACTTCCTCTTCTAAATAATGATGCGGCTATTGAAGTTGCCGCAATTTACTCGCTCACAAACAGCAAACGCGCCATTCACACATGGCGGCAAGCACCTTTTCGGATGCCCCACCATACAGCCTCTTATATTGCACTGGTCGGCGGCAATAACCCGCCAATACCAGGAGAAGTTTCACTTGCCCATCACGGCGTTTTATTTTTAGATGAACTTTCAGAATTTAATTCTAAAACCTTAGACACGCTACGGGAACCTTTAGAAAACGGCTGTATCTCGATTGCCCGAGCAGGAAATACTTTGCATTTTCCTGCGAAATTTCAATTGATTGCAGCAATGAACCCTTGTCCTTGTGGTTACTATGGGGATAATGAAATTGCCTGTCGTTGCACAGAAGAAAAAATAAAAAAATATCAAGCACGTATTTCAGGCCCCTTGCTTGATCGCATTGATCTTCATTTTTCTCTTTCACGTCTCACACCGCACGAGTTATTATTCGAAAATAAAGATAATATCAATTCAAGTGACCTCATTCGTGAGAAAGTAAAAAAAGCCAGGGAAAACCAACTTGAACGCGCGAAAAAATTAAATAGCCAACTCTCTTCTAAAGAAATTATTCATTATTTTGTTTTCTCAGACAAAATTAAGAAATTATTAAATCAAGCGATTGTACGATTTCAATTGTCTCCACGCGCTTATCATCGAGTTTTACGAATAAGCCTTACTATTGCTGATCTAGAAAATGCAGATGAGGTTCAATTACAACATCTTGAAGAAGCCTTAAGCTTCCGTTCGTGCTTACAAGCTAATGACGAACGATTCAAAATAAGGTAGAATTACAGCTATTTTTTAGAACTCAAAGGAGATTGCACTGATGGATCATGACACCCTTTTTACTTCCGAATCTGTTTCTGAAGGCCACCCTGATAAAATCGCCGATCAAATTTCAGATGCCATTTTAGACGCGATCCTAACACAAGATCCGCACGCACGCGTTGCTTGCGAAACACTTGTAAAAACAGGGGTTGTTTTAATTGCTGGTGAAATCACAACAAGTGCTTGGGTCGACATTGAAAAAATCGCAAGAAATGTCATTAAAGACATCGGTTACAACAGTTCTGCCATGGGCTTTGATTGGGAATCCTGTGCCATTCTCACCGCCATTGGCAAACAATCGCAAGACATCGCGATAGGTGTTGGAGAAACAGAACGACATGAACAAGGCGCAGGCGATCAAGGCATGATGTTTGGTTATGCCTCCAATGAAACCGATGTACTCATGCCTGCCCCCATCACGCTTGCACACCGTCTTGTAAAGCAACAAGCCGAGGTAAGAAAACATGGCAACCTCCCTTGGTTACGTCCAGATGCAAAAAGCCAAGTCACATTACAGTATAAAAACCATGTCCCCGTGGGAATTGACACAGTCGTACTTTCCACACAACATCATTCTGATATCACACAAGCAACATTGATAGAAGCTGTAATTGAAGAAATCATCAAACCTGTCTTACCCCCCGTTTGGATTTCAAAAGACACAAAATTTCTTGTTAACCCCACGGGACGTTTTGTCATTGGCGGACCTTTAGGTGACTGCGGTTTAACAGGCCGAAAAATCATTGTCGACAGTTATGGCGGTATGGCACGGCACGGTGGCGGTTGTTACTCGGGGAAAGATCCTTCAAAAGTAGATCGTTCTGCTGCTTATGCAGCACGTTATGTTGCAAAGAACATCGTCGCTGCGGGCATTGCTTCACGTTGTGAAATTCAAGTATCTTACGCAATTGGTGTTGCCGAACCTGTTTCTATTTCTGTTGAAACTTTCGGAACAGGGAAAATCAGTCATTCACAAATTGTAAACCTCATTCGAGCGCATTTTGATTTACGCCCCGGCGGCATTATCACCATGCTCGATTTATTAAGACCCATTTACCTACCCACTGCAAGCTATGGCCACTTTGGTCGACACGAAGCAACTTTCACTTGGGAAAAAACCGATAAAGCCAAATTACTGCAACAAGCCGCAGGCTTAAAAGAAAGGATAGGCGCATGAACACGGCAAACCTACAACAAGATCACAAAGTTGTAAACTTACAACTTGCCACTTGGGGACGCAAAGAAATTGCGATTGCAGAAACAGAAATGCCAGGTTTGATGGCCCTACGTCAACAATACACACAAGAGAAACCTTTGAAAGGCGCACGCATTGCAGGTTGTTTACACATGACTATTCAAACAGCCGTTCTCATTGAAACTTTAATTGCACTCGGTGCCCAAGTGCGCTGGTCTTCCTGCAATATTTTCTCAACACAAGATCACGCCGCTGCCGCGATAGCTCTGCGAGGCATCCCTGTTTTTGCTTGGAAAGGCGAAACAGAAAAAGAATATGAATGGTGTATTGAACAAACCATCCACGGACCAGCAGACTGGCATCCTAATATGATCTTAGATGACGGCGGCGATCTTACTAAAATCATGCATGAAAGATACCCTGAATTATTAAAAAACGTACGGGGTATTTCAGAAGAAACAACAACGGGCGTACACCGCTTATATGAAATGCATCAAAAAAAATTATTAAAAGTTCCCGCCTTTAATGTAAATGACTCTGTCACTAAATCCAAATTTGACAATTTATACGGTTGTCGAGAATCTTTATTAGATGGTTTAAAGCGCGCGACGGACGTCATGATTGCGGGAAAAATTGCGGTTATTTTAGGTTATGGTGATGTCGGAAAGGGATGCGCACAATCCTTACGTGGGCAAGGCGCAACGGTGTGGATCACTGAAATCGATCCTATTTGTGCATTACAAGCCGCGATGGAAGGTTATCGTGTTGTAACCATGGACGAGGCAGCTAACAAAGCAGATATCTTCATCAGTGCCACAGGCAATATTCACGTGATGACACACGAACACATGAAGCAAATGAAAAACCAAGCGATCGTTTGCAACATTGGGCATTTTGATTCGGAAATTGATATTGCCTCATTAAAACAATACAACTGGGAAAACATCAAACCCCAAGTAGATCATGTTATTTTCCCCGATGGAAAACGTTTAATTATTTTAGCTGAAGGTCGTTTAGTGAATTTAGGTTGTGCAACAGGACATGCGAGTTTTGTTATGTCCACCTCTTTCACCAATCAGGTACTGGCGCAAATAGAATTATGGCAACATCCTGAAAAATACCCCATTGGTGTTTATGTCTTACCAAAATTATTAGATGAACAAGTTGCACGACTACATTTAGACAAACTGGGTGTTAAGCTTACCTCACTCACGCCCAAACAAGCGGATTATTTAGGTTTAAAAATAGAGGGGCCTTACAAGTCAGACCTTTACCGTTATTAAAATTAATATTTTGACATAAAACACATATATACATATAATGTATACATGAATCCTGACAAGACATTCGATTATGGGCCAACTCAACATCCATATGACACTTCATTTTCAACAAAACCTAACAAAATTCATGAGATTACGTCACATAAAAACAAAAGCAGAAGCCATCAGAATTGCGGTCCAAGAATGTTTAATGCGCACAGCACAGCTAACAAAACCTCATGACTTTTCCACATGGCTGGGCTTGGCAACGCAAGTCCCTGTAAGAAGAAAAACTAGATTCCAAAACGACAATGATTTATGGAAATAAAAGATGGTTATTGATACTTCTGTTATCCTAGCAATCCTTTTCAAAGAGAAGCACAGTACATGGGCTGTTACTCAAATGAATACATACGCCAGCGAACTACGGATGAGCACAGTCAACTTAACAGAAGTTTTGATTCACCTCCAAGATCGTCAGCCACAATTATTTCATAAACTAGAAGAACAACTCCTCTTTCAAAGTGGTATTCGATTTATTCCACCCGATATTGAACAATCTAAAATTGCAGCTAATGCAAGAATAAAGTTTCCATTAAATTTAGGAGATTGCTTCGCCTACTCACTCGCAGTACAAGAAGACTGCCCTATCCTAACACTAGATAAAGATTTCAAAACGCTCCCCCATGTGCTCATTCATCCTTATTAAGCAGGCTTCTAAAATAACCTGTAATAAGCAAAACGAATGACAGACAATAAGCTTGTTTTTCGTGATATTCCACACCATAGTTGTTGTTTTTAATGATAATCAGCATATCAAACATGAATTTTCATGTACCAATTTTAAAAAGCAGCACTAAACCATTTTATCATCTGTCGCGACCATTCAAAAAAGTCCATATGTTTGACAGCAGGCGGTACCGTGATTTTTTCTTCAGGAACAAACGCATAAACTTCTGAAACATCTTGTCGACGCTGCCAATTATTCAAATATTTTTTAGCTAAATTACCATCATCGATAATTAATAAATTTTCTGCATTACGCATTTGTGCTGCACGCGTAAAATTGAATGACCCTGTGATCACACGCGCCTCATCAAGAATCATCACTTTGTTATGTGCAATTCCCACATGATAATCAATCCACACAGGGATATGGTGTTTTGCAAAAAATTCAGCTGCATTGCCTGGATTAGACAAAATACTTTTATCTAAAATCACTTGCACTTTCACGCCTCGCTCTTTTGCCGACGATAAAGCATTCTCAATCGAGCGGGAAGTAAAACTATAAGCTTGAATTTTGATGTCGCTGACAGAAGATTCAATCGCATCTAA
>Ga0155457_157_pt1 | contig 12323 bp, 28 predicted proteins | sample RifCSPhighO2_12_FD_107115 | JGI IMG/M metagenome (GOLD analysis project Ga0155457, IMG submission 107115) | Gammaproteobacteria bacterium RIFCSPHIGHO2_12_38_15
TATCACACCCAATATAATTGTCAAGTAATTGTCAAGTATGAAACAACATTCCCACCCCGAATTGAAAATACTGGAAGAAAAGTTGGATCATATCACGAATAACGAACTTACCCACCTGAAAGAAAAGGTGGCCGCCATAGACGGCAAACTTTGGGTGGTGCTTCTGTTATTGAGCGGAGTTGTTATGGCGACCTTGTTTAAGTAATTTGTGGGGACAAATTCCAAGTCGTTTTAACGCAGAAGAATATGAAACTTGAATTATGGTATCCAGTTAAAAAGCCTGGCATAGCTTCGCAGGGTTTCGGGCCAAGCAAGACGGCCCCAGATTTATTGCCCATGTATAAAAAGCTGGGCTTGCTCGCGCACAACGGAATTGATTATCCTTTGCCCCGGGGAACGCCCATAAGGGCCGCCCACAATGGTTTAGTAGTATACGCTGGTATGGACAGCAATGGGGGCTGGGGCGTGGTTATAAGAACCCAAGAACCTTTTGATTACAATAATGACCTCGTATTCGCAAAATCCATATATTGGCACCTCCTTCCCAACATTCCGGTAAAAGTCGGTGCGCAAGTTAAGGCTGGAGATATTATCGGATACGCGGATACTACCGGATTGGCCACGGGTTCGCACTTGCACTTTGGTTTGAAGCCGCAATTAAAAGGAGAGAACGACTGGACTTGGTATAATGTGGAGCAGAACAACGGATATAATGGAAGTATAGATCCCGCACCCTATTGGAATGGATATTATGCCGAAGATGCCCAAACGATTATCTCTATTATGGGACAGCAAATTTCAATCCTTCAGAAACTAGTATCCTTAATGAAATTGGCACTGGGGAAATAGAGGTGAAAGCCGTTTTGGGCTAAACTGGGGATAACTTTAAGCATAATTCATAGATTTTTAGCCTTTACGAGGATGTTGGGTTATTGGTATAATACAATAATGAAAAGAGTATTGCCGAGAAAATTAAGCCCGCAGAGAACTATGATATTGAAAGCTGTTTATGATTTCTATGGAGAATTGCCGAAAAACATATCGCCGAAAATAAAAGAGGTGGCATTGTATATTATGGGCCGGAAAAAGGGCATTGAGTTAAACGAAGAACAGCAAGCCGTAGTGTGGTATGTAAAACAGAACCTACAGGATAGAACTTATCGGGAGGCTCTGGGTGGTATCGGCTTGCCCTTAAAATCTTAATCGGAAGCCCCATTCTCCCTCATAACCGAAAACAAAGGGGGTAAAGACGAGGTAATATATCTCTGTGGGCAAAATTAAAGCAAAAAGGTCTGGTTAAAGATCAGAAAAATTAACTGGAAAACAAAATATGTATTCAATAAAACAAGGAGTTGCCAAGTCATTCAAATACTTCATATTGTTTGCTTTGCCGGTATTGGTGGATAAGCTAGTTGTATCCTATCCAGCCTTTTTCCAACTTTCTATTGGGGCACTTCTTGTAATGATTGTGAATGTATTAAAGATTAAATATAGCGTAAAAATTCCCTAATGCACTCAAGGGAAACTAAAGAGAAAATTAGTATAGCACTGAGGGGTAATAAAAATGGGCGTGGGAATCAGTCCATTAAAGGAAGACACCTTTCTACGGAAACAAAAAGAAAAATCTCTTTAGCCCATATTGGTAGGAAGCACCCTTGGAATAATAGAAATTTTCAAGACGGGGAACTAAACCCAATGTTTGGAAAGAGGGGGAACCTATCCCCTAATTGGAAGGGAGGAAGGCCTCATTGTAAAAAATGCAATAAAGAATTAAAGAATCGCAAGTCTAAGCTTTGTTTTCCGTGTTATAAAAAGGAAGCTATCGGTGAATTGTCTGCAAATTGGAAGGGTGGAATTGCACCAGTTAACTATAAGATAAGACAATCCTTAGAGTATCAAATTTGGCGTAAAGAAGTTTATGCGAAAGATAAGTATAAATGTCGTTTATGCAATAAAAAGAAACAACTTGTTGCCCACCATATTAAATTATTTTCTGAATTTCCTGAATTAAGATTTAGTGTGGATAATGGGATAACACTTTGTAGAAGTCACCATGCAAAAATTCATAAATCTATTAAAAGTGAAATACGGAGTTAGATTCCTCCCAAAATAGCGGGCATAGCCATACTTGCCATTCCCTTAATTTTGGCGACAGGGATTATTAACGGCAAAGATGCGCAAATGCCTAAAACCGAGGAACGGGTATCTAACTACCTTTTAGTGCAGAAAAACTCGTTACAAGCTAATTCTGTGGCTTTGGTAACGAATTTGGAGTGGTATCTGCTTCTAGAAACTTCTAAATATGAAATCTCATATAAAAAGGCGTGGGCGACAATTCAATGCGAGTCGGGTTGGAAAGAAACGGCAAGGGGCGATAATGGCCTCGCATATTCCATTTTACAGTTCCACCTCGCAACCTTTAATGCTTACAAGCACCAATACGGCTGGCCAGAGCTGGACTACTACAATCCCTATGACCAAATTAAACTGGCTGTAAGGATGTGGGCGGAAGACAAGGGATATAATTGGACATGTTGGAAGCGATTAAAAACATTCGCGGATAAAATATGATTCTAAAATTATTATTTATAGTTATAGGAATTATAGGATTGTTGGCGCTGATTTTATGGGGAGCAAAAGACAAAGCGTTGTATAAGCACTGGTAAAATGACACCGGAATTCTTTTTCGGATTAGCATTTGGCCTTCCACTTGGATTTATTTTATATGGTTTTTGGTCGATTTGGGCTTGCTTAACGAAGAAATAAAATGGGAGACCAACATGAATTAAAAATTAAATGCGGAGACTGTGGAGAATTGCACGCCTACTATTACGCTGAAAGTTCAGGTCGTATAGGTTTTATCTGCAAAAAATGTAAAAAGCTAAATTTAATATCGAGGAAACTTGTAATGCAGGCAATCAAAAAAATAATTGATACTCTTCCGACTATTCGTGATTGGGGGCAAAAGAAGTAAAAGCATAGATTAATGGAAATATGCCTAGTTTCAAGGATAATGTGCATAGATTTAATAAAGGTCTATTCTGTTAAATAATTCGTGTGTTAACATATGTTACCCATAGATAAAGAAGAAGAATTAGAGGAAACTGAAGATAAGGAAGAAACGCCAGTAGAGGATATTCCTCTTCCCGTGGAATAATAATTTTTGAGGGGTGGTGCAAGACGAACAGCGCGCTTTAGCTTTTAAGGGGTTAATTCCCTGGCGGTTAAAGAGATGTGGGTATCAACTCCCACCCCCTTCCTTTCACAATTCGGCTACTGGCCCGTTCGCCAAGCCATAAATTCATAATAGGGTTTTGGTCGCACTTTGTCGCCAACCCTCACATGTTCAAAAAAAAGAATAAAGGCATAATTTGACGGCGGGCCGGTAACATTAACAATTAGTGGTCTGATTACTAGGAGCCGTTGGCGATGCAAACCAGCGGCTTTTAGTTTGCATGGTTTTCCTAGTTGTAATCGCCTGTGGATAAGTGGGGCATTTGACAACATTGCTGGATAGACGATAATGAAGATATGATATTGTTACAGGCACCAAAAGTTAATAAGGAAATTGCTTTGTTGATTTTTTGTGAATGTAACAATTCGCAAAAGGCCATTCTTTAATTAGGGTGGCTTTTTGTTTAAGAACCAATACTGGCGGGGAAGGTGGGCGAACCTGTGAGCCTCCTGCCGGAAAGCCACTTAAATTACAGGATAACGGGACATACTTCTTTATACCCAATACACCCGTATCGCCCGCTTCGTTAAACTCAAAGTTCTTTTTGCGAAGCGGGGATTACCCTTCGGGGGGCGAAAGCATACCGAAGGAGAGTTAAAGAAAAGAAATGCCGAGAGAAAACGGAGCAACATTTCTTGAGTAAAAGGCTCTTAAAAACGGCTTTGGGATTCCTTCTTTACCCCAATACCTTACTACTAGTAATAGATAATTTATGGAACTAAAAAATACTTATACCGAAAGAACAAAGTGCAAAGATTGCGACAAGGAATATACAATGTTCCTTCTTAAAAACGACGTGGGATATACGAAAGATAATTTTCCGTGCCCCGATTGTAGGAGTATTGAGAAGGAACCTTAGGAACATTATGAAACCAAAAGAACAAGAACCAACTTTATTTATCGGTCTGCTGAAAAACGCCGGACTTCCTTTGCCGGAAGCCGAATATAGATTCTGCGAGAGAAAATGGCGGTTTGATTTTGCGTGGCCGGAAAAGAAAGTGGCGGTGGAGTGCGAAGGCGGCCTTTATTCTGGGGGCCGACACGTAAGAGGAACGGGATTTTTGGCCGATATGGAAAAATATAACAAAGCGGTTTTACTGGGTTGGAAGGTATTAAGGTATTCGCCAGAGCAAATGCTGGTTGAGGCAATAAGAGACCTAATGGAACTGTTAAATGACGGAAAAATATGAAAGTAGAAAAGAAAAGAGGGTATTTTGGAATAGTATTCTACGAGCCGAAATTTAAAGAAAATATCGGCACGGCTGTTCGTTCTGCTCATTGCTTTGAGGTTGACTTTATCGGTATTATCGGCAGAAGATATAAAACGCAAGCAAGCGATACAACTGTAGCCGAAAGGCATGTGCCGCTTTATGAATATAAAAATCTTGATGATTTCTTTCGGCATATTCCATTAGGTTGCGAAGTTATTGGAGTTGAGGTTGATGGAAAAGACATACGAAGTTTTACTCATCCCGAAAGAGCTATTTATATTTTTGGCGGGGAAGACAGAACATTGCCGAAAGAATTTACAAATAGAATAAAAATAGAAACGAATTATTGCCTGAATATGGCTGTGGCGGCGTCCATAGTAATGTTTCATAGAAATTTTTAATCCCCTAACAAAGGTATGGAAAAACAAAACAATAAAGGAAAAGACGATAAATTGGCCTGCCCTTTCTGTTCCGCAAAAATCAAGAAACTTCCGGCGGGCTTATCATTAAAAGAAATACAAAAAACATGCCAGACGCTCAATCTTACGCCAAATGGAAGAAAAAAGGAGCTAGAAAGAAAATAAAAGAATCCAGGCACTCCCTTACTCAAACCTCTCAACTGCCAAAAACACTTTCTTTTGTTTGTCCTCATTGCGGAGAAAGATACCGGCACGAATTTACCAGCGCCGGAAAAGTAGGTTGGCAAAGGGAATTAGACACGCAAACCGATTGCCCGCAATGCGGAAAGAGCAGAAATGATAAAAGTGGATAAGTCGGTATTTTTAAGCACAAAACAAGCATTCTTTTGCCATTACTTGACAGGGTTACTGGGTATGCTATTATGAAAACAGTTCAGGTGTTCTGACGATAAATAACCCGCTACAATATGCAAAATCCATACCAACAAAAACAAAGAGAAAAACGGGATAGGCAAATCCGAAAGCTATATCCCAAAGCAACGATGGAACAGATAGCCCAAAAGTTCGGCATTAGAAAACAAAGAGTGCAGCAGATATTAAAAGCAAAATAGGTTTTTTCCTCGCTTTGCCGCTAGATAAGTAAGGGCAGGCGGCCAAAAGCTAAACCAGCCCCGAAAGCCTGCGGCCCAGCGAGGAAGAGAGCTAAATAAAGGTAAAGGTCGCGGAAAAATAACAAAGCAGGAATTATGAACGCATACCATATTACTTGGGCCGATAGACAAAAAGCCCAAAAAAAGGCCGAAGCAAAAGAAATAATTAACGATATATTCGGCGGCATATTGCTGACACTATTTCTTATAGAAGTATTGGCGGCGATGATGCTGTTGCAATAAAATGGATATAGAAAAAGAAATCTTAAAGCAAGCCGGCAACCTCAACGAGGGGTATAAAATGGCTTATAAGGAAGGATACAAAGCCGGATACAAAAAGAGTCAGGAGGAAGTGTTTATAAGAGAACAGGACGGCATAGCGACAAGTAAAGAAAATTAAATGGGCAACGGGATAGGTGCCGCAGTTTATGGCTTGCCCATTTCCTGCGGTATCTATCCGGTATCAAAACAAATATGGACATTATAGAAAAACGCATCAAAGAAAAACAAAAAAGGATAGACGCCGCAATAGCAAGCCGAGAGAAATCAATCGCTTATTTTAATAGCTTAAATGCGGCAATTTCACTTCTGGCGGCAACAATCAAAGAGGGCACAATACTAGACCCCAAAGCATTTATTCAAGAATGGAGGGATACTTTCTATCAGCTGTGGCAGGAATGGTATTTGGAAAACATGTTGGCTATTCCGCGACCGGAAGCAAAAAGAACTCCCACCGATATTCTTGAAACCATAGAAGCCGCGGAGGCCGCCAACCACAGAACCAGAACGGAAGAAGAAAGAGAAGCTGGAGAATTATTTGATATAAACCTTAATCAATAACTATGACTTCAAACTTCAGCGATAAACAGCCGGATTTTTGTCCCGAATGTTCTTCAAGGGGATATGGCGAACCCACGCTTGCTTATAAAGAGGGCGGATATACCAAAGCCGGCAAACAATATAACGCTTTTTGGGGCTGTCCGAATTTCAAGGAGGCCGAAATTAAATGCCAATATACTTGGCGGCCGGCACGGTCGTTTGAGAGAAAAAATGGCAACGGCAATCAAGATACAGCTCAAAAGCAGAAATCGGCGCTGATAGTTCTCAATGAAATCCTGATAGAACAAAAGAAAATCAAGGAAGCCCTTAATGCGCTTAATGAGCGTTTAGACGCAATGGAAACTTCAATATCGCTTAAATTAAAATAATAAGCTAAACCACTATGCAAACATTCAAATCCATTATAGGCGGCGCAGAAGAAGAAGCGTTCAAGAAGTTTCCGTGGCTTAAAAACGGCTCATTCCAAGACGCCGAAATAGATATAAGTGGGGATTGGCTTATTTGGAAAGACGGCTTTTGGAAAGACGGCTTTTGGAAAGACGGCTTTTGGAAAGACGGCACTTGGAAAGACGGCACTTGGAAAGACGGCTTTTGGAAAGACGGCTTTTGGAAAGACGGCTTTTGGAAAGACGGCACTTGGGAAGACGGCTTTTGGAAAGACGGCACTTGGGAAGACGGCACTTGGAAAGGCGGCACTTGGAAAGGCGGCACTTGGAAAGGCGGAACTTGGAAAAAGGGTTTTATGTGGAACAATCGCCTGCAAACCTACGAAACAATAAAACAGGTTGATGGAAAGTTTGAGGTTGGGTAAAAATATGAAGGAAGAAAAGATAAAAAACAAATTAGTAAAAGAAGTATCAGAGAACCACGCCAAAATTATTGACGATTTCGTGAAAGTGTATCTGTCAAGTCGTTGGAAAGATTACTTTAGTAAGCAAATAAATATAGATTTTCGCAGAATAGAACTCGTAATTAAACAAGATGGGACAACTACTACTTATTTCTGTAGATTAAGAAGAGGAAAACTCCCCATTCGGAAGCAGTTAATCTAACCCCCCTGGCGCGGATTTTATTAGAAAATAATTTTGGGAAGTTTGAGGTTGAGTAACAATATGAAAGCAATAACCAATATAGAACAACTTAGCAAATTACAGAAATTTACTAATCGTATTTTGCTTTTGCAAAAGTGCGTTGAACAGGCAAGAGAAAGTATATTAAATTCACCAACCGTCTTTTTTAATGATAGTTCTTATACTACTCCATCTTTTTTAATTGACGGGGCCGAAAGAAATATAGAGAGTATTCAAGAAGAATTAAGATTTTTAAGTTATATTCATCCTTATTTATAAAACTATGCAAATAGCAATTTGTCCAAACTGTAATATAAATACCGCGGGAAACCACGCGTGGAATTGCCTTTTTAATCCTAATTATAATAGCTCAAATACAATGATATATAATCAACCGAATAATATATTAACTTCCCCTAAAAATATGAATGAAGAAAAGAAACAAAAATACCCGATAAAGATTAGAGAAAAAGTCGCATTTAATTTTGCCCATCAACATAATGCGGAAAGAGTGATAGTTGCTCTTTCATTTGCTGGTTATTATGTGAGATGTTCCGTTACTTCTTCGGGTTACGCAGTTTATATTTATACAGATAGAGATAGTTAACCCCCCAATATATGAAGAATAAAAAGACAACAAATGTCAAAGTTGATTTTATTGAATGGCTTACTTGCCCGTATTGCAAAAAGTTGATTGTTAGCGGTCATCGTGAAATGGTCGGAAATCTGTTAAGGTGGAGAAAACAAAGCGATAGGAAAGTCAGTAAGTTGTTCAAGAAATAATATGAAGAAAGAAAAGAAACAAAAACTTAATTATCATACGCTAGGAATTAACTGCGTTAATGGTGAATGGCCAGCGAGCTGGCTTACCGATAATGAATGTTGCGAATGTGATTTTGAATGTAAAATCAAGGTGTTTGAAATAAAAAGTGGCTATGAATATGTGATTACCAAAAGAGAATACGAAAAACTTTTAACAAATAAACAGATTGATAAGTTTTAACCCCCCAATAATATATGAAGAAAGAATACTCACCAATAAAAGCATACGCAGTAGTATCCTCAAAATTGAGCGATTATTATACTTATGATAATAGAGATGGCGAATTTATGGCACACGCAATTTTCTCCCGCAAGAGAGAAGCGTTGAAGTTTGCCCAGTTGTGTTCGGCTGATTATGGAGAAAATAGACCAAAAGTTATTAGAGTTTTAATAACCCCCCAATAATATGAAGAAAGAAAATGAAATATCCTAAAATTGAAGAAAATGAATGGGTGCAACCCGTAAGGAAGGGATATAGAATGAAATGTTGTAAGTGCGGGGTTGTCCATTATTTGGATTTTCGGTTTAAAAAAAAGGGAAGGAGTCATTTTATACAATTTAGGGCGTATGTGGATAAGTAGGAGTTGCACGGAATAAGAAAATGTGCTAAAATATACAAATGTGTTTGGGCATTTACTATATCGTAGTAAAAGGATAGGCCAATTCTCTAGGCCTTTTTTTGTTTATAAATTCAGGACAATGATAGAAAACGCAGATAAGATTGGCGGCAGTTCTACGGCAGATGACGACCCCCGAATTACAAAAATTGGCAGGATATTACGCAAAACGAAGTTAGATGAACTGCCCCAGATTATAAACATTTTGCGGGGAGAAATGGGGTTAATAGGCTGGCGGCCGGAAGTTCCCGAATACCTGCATACCATCCCAAAAGAAGTATTAAAGACTAAACCGGGCGTCATAGGATTGGCTACGTTAGACGATATAGACGAGGGAGCAGAACTGAAAGGAAAAGAAAACCCAGATCGGTATTACGAAGAAGTGATTTTGCCCCGAAAAAGAAAATTGGAACTATATTACGCGTTAAACAAGAATTGGCGATTAAATCTTTGGATAATATGGCAAACGATCTACCGACTGCTAAAGAGATAAGGAGGCGGATTATAAAAATGAGCTATGAAGCCAATGCCTGCCATCTAGGTTCGGCGCTTTCTTGCGTAGAGATATTGCTGGAGATATTTAGAAAGAAGAAAAAAGATGATTATTTTATATTCTCTAAAGCAAGCGGAATTGCGGCATATTACGCAATAACGGAACAAGGCGACCTTAAAAATTATCCGTTAGGAGATAAGAAGTATGCTATTTGGGCTGGAGGTTCCTTGGGACACGGATTACCAGTGGCCACGGGATTGGCCCTAGCTGATAAGAAAAGAAATGTTTATGTTTTAATGTCGGATGCTGAAATGCAAGAAGGAACAACTTGGGAATGTTTGTTATTTAAGAAGCAACATAAACTTATTAACCTGAAAATATATGCGGACAATAATCAGTATCAGGCCTGCGGAAAGATAAAAGACATATTGGACTTGCCCTGGGATTTTCTAAAAGCCAACGGAATTAAACGAATTAAAACTATTAAAGGGAAAGGCATTAGTTTTATGGAAAAAGAAGGGAATGTCTGGCACTACAAAAACTTAACCCCCGAACTATATGAGACAAGCCTTCACGAACTCACTGATTAAATTAGCGGAAAAAGATGCATCCATTATGCTACTTACGGGCGATTTGGGTTATTCGTTTTTTGAACCGTTTATTAAGCAGTTCCCCAAGCAGTTTATTAACTGCGGGGTAATTGAGCAGAGTATGGTCGGCATAGCAGTAGGATTGGCGCTTGCAGGCAAAAAGCCCTTTGTGTATTCCACCTCAACCTTTCTTATATTTAGGGCGGCTGAACAAATAAGAAATGATATTTGCTATCAAAACAATAATGTAAAATTAGTGGGAACGGCCGGCAAACAATGGAACTTTCTGGGATATACTCATATTCCCACGGATAAAGAAGATGTGAAGATTCTTAATCTCTTCCCAAATATCAGGATTTATCAGCCAAGTACGCAAGAAGAAATGGATAATTTAATGGAAAAAGAATATCAAAGATTAGGCCCCGCGTATTTTAGAATATGAATCAGATAAGGGCAAAGGGATTTCTTGGACGGAAAGCAATAATTTATGGCACTATAAGAATTTAAATGAAAAAGAATATGGAAAAGCCAAAAAAGAACTTACCTAAAAAAATTAAATCTAAACCATCTTTTTGTAGAGGATGTGGTTCTAGAAAGATTATTTCTTCACATGGTCGGCAAATTAGTGAATTCCGTTCATCCTTTTCACCAAAAAATGGTAAAATGTTTTATGAAATTTGGTTAAAATGTCCTAACCAACATTGGTGGGGATGGCTTTTTTCTGATTGTGAAGGCCCAACGGTGTTACCGTATTTATATGAAGAAGAATATAAATTAGCATTAAAAGACAAAGAACTTTTATAGATACTTTGATAGAATTAGCGGTAAAAGCTAAGAGAATTTTGCTCAATGATAAAAAATAAGCGAATACTTATTACCGGAATGGCCGGAACCATAGGTTCGGAATTGGCAAGACAACTTTACCGGAAAAACAAAGTATATGGTTTAGATATAAATGAAATGGGATTGCATGCGTTAAAAACCGAACTTGGGATTCCCGTGCGGGTAGGCGATATTAAGAACAAAGAAACCTTGCGGAATGTATTTGAAGATTTTAAGCCGCAATATGTGTTTCACGCCGCCGCCTACAAAAGCGTAGATATGATGGAATACGTGCCGGAAGAAGCTATAAGCACTAATGTCCAAGGGACGCAGAATGTTCTTGAAGCCGCCAAGATTCACGAAATAGAAAAGTTTGTTTATATCTCAACTGACAAGGTGGTGAACGCCAAATCTATAATGGGTAAGACCAAGAGCTTGGGCGAAACAATGACCATCAATTCCGGTAAAGGATATGTAGCGGTAAGATTCGGGAATGTTTTGGGAAGCCGTGGCAGTTTATTGGAAATATGGGAACGGCAAATAAATCAGGGAAAACCCATTACAATTACCGATCCAAAAATGGAAAGGTATTTTATGACTATTGCCGAGGCGGTAAATCTGGTAATTGAGGCAAGCCAACTGGGAGAAGGCGGAGAAATTATCTGTTTTGAAATGGGGAAACCTGTCAATATCTTAAAATTAGCCGAAGCCATAATTAAAAAACTTGGCAGAAGCATACCGATGGAAATAATAGGCAAGCGCAATGGAGAGGTATTAGAAGAAAAACTTTTAACAGACGAAGAACAAAAAACAGCCATTCACAGAGGTAAGTTTTTAATAATACAATGATTAGATTTTTCAATCCCGCAAAGGGCTATAAAAAATATCAAAAGGAATACGATGCGGCTTATCGGAAAGTGATGGCCAGCGGCAACCTTGTTTTAAGAGAAGATGTGGAAAAGTTTGAGAACAACCTAGCTAGTTACATTGATGTAAGATATGCCGTAGGGCTTAATTCGGGCACAGATGCCCTGGAATTGGCCTTGCGGGCGTTGAAAATAGGTAAAGGAGATGAAGTGATAACCGTATCCAACACATTCAAGGCCACCATAACCGCGATTAAGAAAGTGGGAGCGACGCCTGTTTTAGTGGATATTAACGATAATTATTTAATGGATACGGATATGGTTGCGGGAAAAGTAACCAGTAAGACTAAAGCAATAATTCCAGTTCATCTTGCGGGGGACGTGTGCGAGATGGATTCATTGCATTATAGCTTTCCGATTATTGAAGACGCCGCACAAGCATTCGGAGCTACCTTTAAGACTGGGTTTGACTATATTGATGGGCGGCCGCAATTTACTTATCACGCCGGCGGAGACGGTAAAATAGGTTGCTTTAGTTTTTATCCGGCCAAGATATTGGGAGGATTTGGAGATGCCGGCGCCATTACCACAAATGATAAACAAATAGCGGATTGGATACGGAACTACCGCAATCACTGCAAGGATAAACCCGGCGAAGACGGAATGAACTCACGATTGGATAATCTTC
>Ga0155457_161_pt1 | contig 12001 bp, 12 predicted proteins | sample RifCSPhighO2_12_FD_107115 | JGI IMG/M metagenome (GOLD analysis project Ga0155457, IMG submission 107115) | Gammaproteobacteria bacterium RIFCSPHIGHO2_12_38_15
ACTTCTTTATTGATTATTGTGCTCGTTGTCATGGATTTTATGTCACAGACACAAGCGCACTTGATGTCGCATCAGTATGAGTCTTTGTTGAAGAAGGCGAATTTAAAATAATGTTCTTGATTTAAAATAAAAACAATGAGGCTGGAAGCCTCAGCCTTAAATAAATTAGCCCAGGGTTAGCAATGCGAGAGCATTGCGTAACCTTGGGGAAGAGTGGAAACACAAGAGGCCGAAGGCCTCGTTATTTTTGATATTTAATAAATAGGATTCACGAAAATGAAAGTAAGAGCATCGGTTAAGAGAATGTGCCGAAATTGTAAAGTTGTTCGTCGGCAGGGTGTTGTAAGGGTGATTTGCAGTGATGCACGTCACAAACAACGTCAGGGTTGATTTTTTTTGGTAAAAAAATTAACCTATGTGATTTTTTAATAAGTTATTAAGGCCCCTTTAAAGGGTGAGGAGATTTAAAGATGGTGGCGCGTATTGCGGGTGTCAATCTTCCTGTTAACAAGCATATTTCTATTGCATTGATGTCGGTTTACGGGATTGGGAAAAGTCGTGCTTTGAAAGTATGTTCAGACGCTAAAATTGATCCGCAAACTAAGGTGAAAAATTTATTGGAACCTCAGGTAGAAATTTTGCGTCAAACGGTGGGGCAATATGTTGTAGAGGGTGATTTGCGTCGTACAGTAGCAATGAGTATCAAGCGTCTAGTTGATTTAGGGTGTTATCGTGGACAGCGACACCGCAAAGGTCTCCCTGTACGAGGTCAGCGTACGCGTACGAATGCAAGAACGCGCAAAGGAAAACGTAAGCTTGTTAGCGTGATGATGGCAAAGCCTGCGGCAGCAGCGCCTGCAGCAGCGTCGAAGTAAAAAAGAGTTTTTTAATTGGGAATATGAGACATGGCATCTGAAGATCAAACACAAGTATCGACACCTGAAAGTGTCGTTGCATCGCCTGCGGAAGTGGGGTCAGAGAAAACGGCGAAAAAGAAAGGACGAAAGAAATCAAAACGTCATGTTGTGGATGGTGTTGTGCATGTCGCAGCATCTTTTAATAACACAGTGATTACGATTACAGATCCGCAAGGTAACACCTTGGCATGGTCTACGGCGGGCAAAGCGGGTTTTAAAGGTTCCAGAAAGAGTACGCCATTTGCAGCGCAGGTAGCGGTTGATGGTGTAGCGGGGTATGTCAAAGATGAATTTGGAATGAAAAATGTAGAAGTTTATGTTTCTGGTCCTGGTCCTGGACGAGAATCCACACTTCGTGCGTTGGTGGCATCAGGTTTGAAAATTCAATTAATTACAGATGTCACACCCATCCCACACAATGGCGTGCGTCCTTCCAAAAAACGCAGAGTGTAGTTTGTAATTAAAGGGTGATGGAAAAGAAGCGAGAGAAAACGATATGGCAAGAAAATTAGGTTCTGTATGCAAGATGATGCGTCGCGAAGGCTCAGATTTAAGTTTGAAGAGCGGTGTTCGTCCGATTGATTCAAAATGTAAGTTGGCAACACCTCCGGGTGTGCATGGCCAGAAGAAAGGGCGATTATCGGAATTTGGTGTTCAGTTCCGGCAAAAACAAATGTTGCGACGAATTTATGGTGTATTGGAAAAGCAATTCCACAATTACTATAAGCTTGCATCAAAAAGTAAAGCAGCGACGGGTGAAGTGCTTCTACAATTATTGGAAAGTCGTTTAGACAATGTTGTTTATAGAATGGGTTTTGCGAGTACGCGTGCGGAAGCAAGGCAGCTTGTCTCGCATCGTTGCATTACTGTAAATGCTAAGACAGTGAATATTCCTTCTTACCGAGTATGCCCGGGAGATATTGTTGAAGTACGAGAAAAAGCAAAGGCACAAAACAGAATTCAAGCAGCGCTAGCACTTGCTCAGAATCGTGCGCAGCCTGCGTGGTTGGAAGTAGACAATGGGCAATTGAAGGGAACATTTAAAATGCTGCCCGATCGCAATGAGCTGCCCGCAGAATATCGTGAGCACCTCGTTGTTGAATTGTATTCTAAGTAAGGGCGCCTTAAGGCAATTTTTAGAGGTATCCAAAGAGAGGATTGCATGATGATGAGTGCAGTAAGTAATTTTTTAATGCCACGGTCTGTGATTGTAAATCAAGTAAGTAAATATCGTGCAAAAGTTATATTAGAACCTTTAGAGCAAGGGTTTGGTCATACCTTAGGGAATGCGCTCAGACGAATCTTACTTTCTTCGATGCCAGGGTGCGCCATTGTTGAAGTAAAGATTGAGGGTGTTTTACATGAATATGGCACGATAGAAGGTGTCGAAGAAGATGTTATTGAAATTCTACTTAATCTAAAAGGTTTGGCGATCCTCTTGCATGATCGTGATGAAGCAACGTTAATGCTTTCAAAGAAAGGCCCGGGTCTTGTTGTTGCGGGTGATATTCAATTGGACCACGACGTTGAGATTGTCAATCCTCATTATCGTATTGCAAACCTTAATGAAAAGGGCAGTTTAAACATGACGTTAAAAATAGAGCGTGGCCGAGGATTTAGGCCTGCTCAAATACATTATTCTGAAGAAGAAACATCGCGTGAGATTGGTGTTTTAAAATTAGATGCTTCATTTGGTCCGATACAAAGAGTGTCTTACGCGGTGGAGAGTGCACGCGTTGAGCAAAGGACGAATTTAGATAAACTGATCGTTGATCTTGAAACCAATGGCACGATTGATCCTGAAGAAGCCATACGACGCGCAGCAACGATTCTTCAGCAGCAATTATCGGTCTTTGTTGATTTAAAGAGTGAAGAGATTCAAAAGCCCTTGGGTGGCATTGTAGAAATTGATCCGCTCTTGATGAGACCGGTAGATGATTTGGAGTTGACTGTACGTTCTGCAAATTGTTTAAAAGCAGAAAATATTTTTTTCATCGGTGATTTAATTCAAAAGAGTGAAACAGATTTATTAAAGACGCCCAATTTGGGGAAAAAATCTCTGACTGAAATAAAAGATGTATTGGCAGTGCGAACACTTTCTTTGGGAACACATATTGAAGGTTGGCCGCCAGCGGGATTGCATGATACGAAAGTGAAAGACAAATTATAAATTAGGATTTTTATGAGACATTTAAATACGGGAAGGGCTTTAAGCAGAACGAGTAGTCATCGCCAAGCGATGTTTAAGAACATGGCGGCATCTTTGATCCGGCATGAGTTTATTAAAACAACCTTGCCCAAAGCAAAAGAATTGCGACGTGTGATAGAGCCTTTAATTACGCGAGCGAAAACTGATTCTGTTGCCAATCGCCGACTTGCGTTCGCACGTTTGCGAGATGCCATCAGTGTTGCAAAGTTATTTTCTGAGTTAGGTCCTCGTTATCAAAAAAGACCGGGTGGTTATTTACGAATTTTGAAATGTGGTTTTCGTGCTGGCGATAAAGCGCCACTTGCTTTTGTTGAATTGGTTGATCGCCCTACGATTGATGAAGAGACTGTTGAAACAGCTTCTTAATAGAATTTAGTCGACGGCTACCGCCGCGCAACTAGTCTAAGCAACCCTAGCATTAAGAAAAGCACTAAAGAAAGTATTAAGATAAAAGCGATCAAAGGGTTTTGAGATAAATAACCCATCGCGATAACACAAAGTGTTGCAAAACCCATATTGATAAAGTTCATCATGGAAGAAGCCGTGGCTTTGTCCTCAAGGGCATTCGAGGCGATGTAAGAGCCAGCCGCAAAGAAGTAACTAGCGAATATATAGAGCGAGGCTGTTGTTATAAAAAACCAGATTGCGGAATGATTTTCTGTTTGCCACAGCCATAACAAACTTAAAATGCCTGCACTACAACCCAAAAACCCAAGACTAAGAAGCTTTGGAATAGAAAGGTATTGTAATAATTCACGTGCAGATAATCCGCCGGCTAGCATGCCTATGATATTAAGTCCATTCCAATAGCCGTAATCTGTGACAGAAATGTGTAAATAACCGTGGGCTATTTGCGGTCCTGCTGCAGAAAAACAATATCCAATTGCAGAACATGTTCCCACAAACATTGAAAAAACAACTAGTTTTAATGAGGATAAAGCATTGATATAATCGTAAAATAAGATTTTAAATTTAATGGGTTTGGGTTGGTGTAGTGTTTCGTCAAATACGCGTAGTCCCCATAACATTAATAATCCTTGCCCCATTAAAAAAACAAAACAACCTTCCCATTGCCAATAAGCCGTAATGATAGCCCCCATCATGACTGAAAATCCGAGTCCTAATGCAAATGATAAAATAGCATAAGCCATGGCTGTTTTACGTTGTTCCTCGGGCAGCCATTCATTGATTAGCATGAATGTACAAGTCAGGCCGCTTGCTGCGCCAAGACCTGTGATAAGACGTCCTAATACCAATAATGGATAATTTCCATAAAATGCAGTAATGAGGCAAATCGATAGGCCAAAGAGATTAAGGCTCAAGCCTAAGCGCAGTGCTTTCAAGCGACCATAAGCATTGGCTAGCGGCCCATAAAGCAACTGACCTACTACATATCCAATTAAAAATGCAGAAACCATCCATTCTACTGCACCTAAGCTTAACGAGAATTGCGTTTGAATGCGTGGCAATGCGGGTGTGATAATGGCAGATGAAACTGAGGCGACGGAAATATAGGATAATAACCATGCTATAGCATACTTTGATTTCACTTTAAAATATTTCCTGTTTTTAGGGTTTATTTCACGTCAGGTTACTAAGAAGGCTTTCGCATTTTTTGAGGCAATCCGGAAGCACGTCTGTTTTTTAAAAACTGTAAAGTAAGAATTCAGTTTTTTCTGCTTTAAAGACCTATTTTTGTCGCACTTCTTAATAGGATTCAGTCGTGTGACTACATCGGTTTACATTTCAGGATAAAGTTTTGGAAACCAATTTTCAAGAACGACCAAAGGAAACCCTAATGTGACCGGGCCTTTAGGTGTGTGAGAGCTTAGCAATCCCTTTTCAACCAACTTATTTAAAATAGTACGTGCTTGCCTTTCTTGGTAACCTGTAATGGTGGCGGCTTTGCCTCGTTCAATTTGTCCTTGTAGTAAAGCTTCGCGCAATAGTGAAAAAGATCCTTTATGTAAATGCCCCGCAGCGACTTCTTCTTCGATATGGCGTTCTATTCTTCGCGAAAGCATACTAGGTTCAATCAAGCTGTCCATATAAATAATTTGATCTAAGCAGGTTTCAAGGAAAAAATGACAGAATGAAACTAAGCCTTTTGCAGAAAGATTACCGCGACCATCAAGATCGCCGTGTCTTGCAGAGTCTGCTTGCCTGAGATGTGCCTTGTAAGAATTAACATTGCGTGCTAAACCTCTAGAAACTGACCATAAGGTAGAGCCAATTCCTAAGTGTAATAAAAAAGCGTGAGAGAATAATCTTGCAACACGTCCATTCCCATCTAAAAAAGGATGAATCCAAAGAAATCTGTGATGAGATGCTGCTACTGCAATAATGCGTCGAATTTTATGAGAGTGCTTGAGACTATAAGCTTTTTCAAAACGATTCATAAAAGCAGGAATTTCTTTTGGTGCAGGAGGAATATGCTGTCCGATTTGCACATGGCTTTTTCGAAAACATCCTGGCTCAAGCAAAAGACTCATTTGAGTGTCAGGATTTTCAACCCACAAAAGTTCTTCAGGTAATTGGCTGCAAAATTCACGGTGTAAAGTACAAAGAAAATGAGAATCTAAAGAAAAAAGAATTTTTCCTTCGTCAATTTTTTTTTGGAGATCAATATGGGCTTTTGCTTCAAGTTGCAAAGCACGTTTTTTATGAGTTTTAGAGAAATCACCCATTAAAGCACGATCAATATCACGGGGATGCGTATTATGGCCTTCAATTAAATTGCTATAGTAACAATTCATTGAGCGTACCAACTCTCCGATAGATTCAGCAACAAGAGGGTGCAGTCGTGCAGCTAGGCTACTTGCTTTGGCAATTAATTCAGTCGATAAGTCGATTAACTCAGGATGTTGCCCTTCTTCTGGGAGTAGTGGCTCCATTAAATAAATATTACCCATTTTGCCGGTCCTTTTTTATAAAATACTGCTTAATTATCTTATATAAATAATAAAATTTCAACGAATATTGCCGATTGTATTGCCGGTATCCGCTTTACTTCAGATTTCCTTAATAAATGGATGGTATGATGCCATCACTAAATTAAACAAATGAAAATAGATCAATAACAGCTTATGCCTCTATCTACTTCACCCCCAAGCACAGCTTCTTCTTCAGCTTCAGCAGATTTTTATTTTAATGGTTTTACAAAAACATTTTTTGAAATACACACAGAAACAATACAAGAGAAGGCCGTGAATATTGCCATCCCCTTCCCTAAAAAAAATGATAATTTAATTGTTTTTTTGAAAAGCGCCGAAGGCCTTCAGTTTAAAGAAGCGCTGATTGCGGTCTTGAAAAAAATAAAAATTATTTTTAATAAACCCAGTTTTGACGAAAACCAATTATTTGAAAAACTCGTCAATGATCAAATAACGGTTGATCAAGCCTATCTTGATTGTCTCCATTTCTTCGTTGGAATCCTTGAATTAGCGCAGGATGAAATGATCGCAGAAGATCAACGAAAAAAATCCATTGAAGATCTTTTTGATGAAAAATCTGATAGAACATCAATTAAAAATAATTATTTTAATCTGATGAAGCTTTTGGTCAAACATGCGGTCGATGCATTAAAAACATGGGCAGATAAACGTAAGATTTCATACAGTGATGACGCGTTGTCTTATTTTATGCGAACATTTAGTAATTCAATTTGTGAAAGAAATCGTGACTTATTTATCACAGGTATCAAATTATTGAGAAACATTGCTTCTTTGGCAGAAAATAATAAAATCCCTTCTGCAAAAGAATTTATTGTTACTTCTCTTCTGCAAAATATCGATGTTTGCGACCCCGGTGTTTATACGCATTTACAAGATACGCAACTTCAATTAAGCATCGACATTGCCACTGAATTTACAAGTTATCGTAGAGCGCTGGCAGAAGATATTGCCAATGAAATCTTATTTAAACGCTACCCATACAGAGATAAGTGCTGGGATGTCCACGTGGTCAATGCTGTTATCAGTTATAATGCTAAAACCTTGAGTCTAGGTTTACTTTCTGTAGCTGATACTTATTCAGGCTCCTGTTCCCGGCGAGCGTCGGAGATGCAAGAAGCCTTTATTGCAGAATTTAAAAAAAAACTTACACCGCGAAATTTGATAGACATCATCGTAGATAAACTGCTCGCAAGCCTTCATGACTACATCGAATCATTAAATAAAGCAACATCGGGAGAAGCGCGAGAAGAGATAAAGAAAAACATGTCGATTTTATTTGATTCCTATGGAGAAGATAAAAAAACATTTTGCGAACGTTCTCTATTTGATAATACAGTTTTGGAAAAATCAGAATATAAAAAATATGTTTTATCAAGTGATGTCCGAGATATGCTTGTTGCCACTTTAACACGTCGACTTATCAACTCAGGCTATTTAGAAGAAACGGAAATTGAAACCGTCGAGCATGAAAAAGGGGTTTTTTACTGCTTTATCCCGTTTCCTGAAAGTTCTTTTTTTATTTCAAAGTCCAATGAGGTAAATGGATTATTCGATTCCGTTTCAGTCTTGGTTAAAGAAGATAGTATTATTCCTCCGGTGGTCATTATAATACTAGCGGGTGGCTTACTTGCAAAGCTTGCTCTTCCTCATCAAGAAACTACTGTAGAAAGCTATTTTTCCTTATTAGTTAAATTAATTGAAAAACATCAATTAGGAAAAAAAGATTTACTAGGAATATTAACGCTACAAAATGGAGGCGAGGGCACTTTGGGTACAATGATCGCACTCCATCAAAATGCCGAAACGATAATAAGCTATCTTTTCTGGTTGGATCAATTAATTGAAATAGACGCGCTTGAGAAAGAAAATGTATTGGAAATATTAGCGGAACGCAATCAAAACGGAATGGCATTAGGCCCCATGATTGCTTTGCGCCAAAACGCCGAAATGACAATAAATTATCTTTCCTGGTTGAGTCAGTTAATTGGAACACAAACTATCGAGAAAAAAAATTTATTAGAAATGTTGTGGGGCTTGGGCATGATGATTGCCCGGAATCAAAATGCCGAAGCAACGATAACCTATCTTTCCTTATTAAAAAAATTAGTTGAAGCACAAAGCTTAGATCTATTGGAAATCAGAACACAAAGAAACAGTAATGGGGAGAGCTTGTATTACATGATAGGGAGATATCAGAATACCGATATGGAACTACAATACGATGCTTTGATTTCAAGAGCTGAAGAATTGAAATCAGAAAGAAACAAGATACAAAAAGAACAAGGACTTTCACTTCAAGAAGCTAAGCTATGGCTGAGATACAAACGAGCCTTTCAGGAACAACTTTCTAAAATAAAAGATTCAACACCTTTAAGCTGTGATGATATTTGTAGAGTAGCAGAGTTATCTGAAGACCAAGCCAATGAATTTGATCAAAAAACAAAACTGTTGCAAGGCATGCTAAAAATTGACGTCCTATCAGCGGCTTGTTTAGAGTCCGAGAGCAAATTCGAATTTAGAAATAAAATTATTTCTTTTTTAGAAGACGGCGCTGATCGATACCACTATCGTATTTCTGAAAAAGCAAGCCTCTATGAGTATGCCGCTCAGTCAAGGCGGGCAAGTTCAGAATCTATTTTTTTCGAAAGTGAAACGACTCGTTTTTTCAAAAAAATCGCTCAAAAAGACAGAGAAAGCGAAAAGCAAACATCACAACAACAGCCTTATACCGCATCAATAATTGAGTCTATACCCCTTACCCATGAAGATGCGAAGTTACGCACAGGGATCGCGTTCAGATTGCGATGATCTGATTGAGCAAAAACCGCCACGTGTAGGTCTACACATGAGGATTTTTGCGAATGAAGATCATCGCAAGATGGATGCGAGACCGAAGCGTTGGTTCGCATCTTCATGGGTAAGGGGGATAACTATTTTTTTTGTTATCCCCCTTATCCACAAAGTCTACAGCATTAAAAAAGTCTTAGTTTGGGGCTTGACTTCAACACAGTAACCTAAACTTTGTTGCCAGGCCTTCGGCCTGGAGGACTGTCATTGCGAAAAAATGTGTCTAAGTGATTTTGAAAAAAAACAAGAAGGTTCACGCATTTTTGAATGCAATCCAGTACGCCACTAAATAAGAACTCGGCGCTTGATTGCCACGAAAAACACAAGAAAGATCTTTCTTCTTTTTGAAACAAGGGGAGTGTTTTTCTCGCAATGACTGTAATCGTGATTTCATCACGGTAATTTACTTTTCGCTGTTCTTGTTACGTTATTTTTATTCTCCGCTTACGCTTTATCAGGTCGAAGACCTGACAGCGTGGAACACGCCTAGCCTATGGTTACGTTGTGCAAAGCACAACGTAACCATAGGTATTGAATTCCCACAAACCACAAGCGCTGTAAGCGCGGAACTCGCGTTTTCAACTGCGGTGAGTATATCCCTATCAATGCGGTTCGGTCAGGATTGAACGTACTGTTGCTAGCGTCATGATGAGTGTTGTTGGTTGCAGAGGTGATTCAATGAAACCTCTTGATAAATAGAATCGTTTAGCTTGTTCAGACAAAGCATGAACTAAAATAGCAAAAACACCTGCATCACTTGAAACACTAACCGCGCGAATTATTGCGTCACGCAATAATGCACTGCCAAGCCCTTGGTTGTGATAATTTTTATCTATCGCAAGTCTCCCAAGCAATAATACAGGCAAGGGGTTTGGCATATTGCGTCGCATTGTCTTGGGTGTAGATTCATGACTAATTGCGCCAGCCGATAGGCTGTAATAGCCAATAACTTTTTTGCCATTACATAGAACAAAACAACGCGATGCACCCGAGGATTGATTTTTAAGCGCGCGTTTTTTCAGCCACTCATCAAGAGAGTGTTCGCCGCTATCAAAATCAAGTAATTCATGCTCGAGGGAAATTGGAATTGGCATCGATATGTTAAGCACGTTTGTTTTTATCCCATGGTGCTTTCGTTTTGAGTAGTCGACGTAGTTTGTCCGTCGCTGGTAATGGCCGATCAAGTAAGGCTTGAAATTTTTCAAATGTACCAGCATCAACTGTAAAAAAAATTTGATCGAGTAATACGTCTTCTGCTCTACTACAAGCAGCATCAAGCATAAAATCAGATCGGCTACGACCTAAGCGCTCGGCTGCCTTGTCAATGATGTCGCGTTGACGTACTTTGGCGCGAATGTTGATAGATACAGATTCGTTAGTTTGTGCGTGTTTCATGGCAGCTCCTTTTGTGTATACATCTAGTATACAAAATTGTATAGCATTCTGCAATACAATACCTCTCCGTGTATACTTGGAATCTCTGATTTATATCCGAAATCCACCTATAATTACCGTCATTTACAAGCGAAATTTAATTAAAACATCTTTATTTGGAGGCAAATTATAATGAAAAGAGTTATTTATCAATACAAATTCATTTGTATCTTTGATATATGCTGTTTCACATTTATTTGTAAATGATATCATGAGGGAGTTTTGTTCCTGATCGGTTATTCATTTATTAAATTGATTATTTTATTGGAGTGAAAAAAATGGGTAAACACAAGGCTTATAATGCTGATGATGAGTCAGAAGAAAAATTAACAATTTTTAAAGAAAAATTTCCGAAGCATATGGAAGACGTTGTTGGTAAGCGTATCAGTAGAAGAGAAGTTTCCCCGATTCATCGACGTTTAGATGCTTTAGCCCGATTGTTAGAGCATGATCAAATTTGTGTTGCAGTTCGCTATGATCTTAACAAGAAAAAAATAATCATTTCTTCTAATAAAATTCATCACACTTCTAAAAAAACCAATATGCACATTAAGAATATTGAAAAAATGATGAAATTGCTTGCGAATCATAAGGCGAGTATGCATAAAATAATAGATAAACTTTCTTACGTGATCGCTAAAAATTTCTATCAAGAATTCTGGCGGGAGCTTAAAGGAAGGAGTTTTTATGACATCAAAAAAGAAGTTAAAAAACAACTGAGTCATTTATTTAATTCTGGGCAAGAAACAAAAATTTGGCAAGAAAATTGTCTTAAAAGAAATACAGGCTCTGAAGCGAGCCTGATCGATAGAACATCTAGGTTAGCAAGAGATTTTATAAAATTACGAAAATCTATTTTAAATTTATCTTCTGAAAAAGGAGAAAGTAAAGCCATTCTTGAATCATTAAGAGATCAAAATTTTTCTTTTTCTAGGACGGGTTCTAGTCATAGACACGCTGAAATGCGACAGATGTATGCTTTTTCAAATTTAACGAGTCAAGAAAGAAAAGCCTCTTATATTGGAATATCAAAATTATCTTGTAGACGTTGTTCCTCGGTGACGAAATCCTTAGGCATACCCACGCGAGGACAGCATGGACGTGTATTCAAGCAATGGGAAGCGCCCCGTTTTTTCAAGAAAGACCCTGATTTATTAGAGAAGTTTTTCGGCCACGCAAACGATATTGTTTATGAGGATCTTTCTGATCGAGAAAAAATAAAGGCCTGGGCTTTCATTCAAGGAGGGGAGGTGCTTACTTCGTCAAATGATCTAAAAACAAATATGTTGCCAGATAGCTCAAGTAGTGATGAGGCTTTTGGTTTAAGCGATGCATCGGATGACATAGATACTTTAAAGGTTGAAAATGTTATTTGTGCTAATGATGCAAAGACATGGAATAGAAAGGCTTATGATAGGCTTCTTGGGGAGGAGGTTTCTCCTGAAAAAATAGTAAAGATATTTCAAGCTTTGCCCGAAAAGTTTGACGCGTTAGGGTCAAGGTGCGTGAGAGATTTATTAAAAGACGATAGCATCGAGTTCGATGAATTAGAGAGACTTTTTGATGAAAATCCTGTGCTTTTTCAGTTTGTTACAGAGGATCAAGCTGAACTTATTTCAAAAGAAGGTTTTGAAGGTGCG
>Ga0155457_108_pt1 | contig 10836 bp, 14 predicted proteins | sample RifCSPhighO2_12_FD_107115 | JGI IMG/M metagenome (GOLD analysis project Ga0155457, IMG submission 107115) | Gammaproteobacteria bacterium RIFCSPHIGHO2_12_38_15
AGAAAACCATGATTTCTTAGGTTCCCATTTGAAATACTCCGAACAATATAAGTTAATAGTAAGGGAATTAAAAAAAATAGAGCTGTATTTAGAAAAAACAAAGCCTCATTCTTCTCAAATAAAGTTTGAATTTCAGGAAGCAAAGGCTTTGTTTTCAAGCGAATCACAAGACAATCCGATTTTAAACTTGATTGTACAAGCAGAAGATTTTCCTGAACCTATTAGATCTTGCTTAAAACAGCTAGCTAACAATATACTTTCGGTTTTCTTTAAAGGAGCAATGCAACAAATACAAAAAACGTGGTCTGAACAGGTTTATCCTTATTACCAAAAAGACATACATAACAATTTTCTTTTTATAGGACAAGAAAAATCAAATTTTGAATTAAATAATTTTGATTTGTTTTTTGAAAAAGAGGGATATTATCAAAGTTTTATTAACAACAATTTAAAACCTTTTATTAATGTTGATCATCTTCCTTGGTTGGTAAAAAGTATTTTTGGCCAACATCTTGTAATAGAAAACAGCGTTTTAACTTCTTTGAGTCGTTTTTATTATTTTTCGAAATTATTATTTACTCAAGAGGAAGGACAAAACATTGAGTTTTCGATTAAGCCTTCTTATTTAGATGAACGCATAAAATCCATTAGGTTTTCGATTGGAAAAACTCATTTTATTTATCGTCATGGCCCCCTCATACTTACATACTTCAAATGGCCACAAGAACAAAAAAAAATTACAATCGACTTCTTTGATTTTAAAAATAGAAATCACACTAAAGACTATGAAGGAAATTTTTCCTTATTCAAACTACTATCTGAATCACATTGTAAGGAATGGCAAGAAAAATCTTTGTTTTGTGACTTTAGTTATAAAGGCTATCAGTTTTCCTATGAAATTCAGTTTGCTTCTACCCAACTTAGAGACCTTCTAAGTTTCAAAAATTTCGAATTACCAGAAAAACTGAGTTAGCAGATTGCAATTCAATACAAGATATCTTAAGCTTTTTCAAAAAACTGCTAGCCTGTAACTCGCTGCGCGAAATTACAGGTAATGAGGTGATGGAAAAGTGATGTTAAACACATGGTGGTCTCGAGCTCAAGCCGTCATTCCTGGAGGTGTTAATTCCCCCGTACGTTCTTTTAAAGGTGTTGGCGGAGAACCTCTTTTTTTCAAACAAGGCCAGGGCGCTTATTTAATAGATATAAACGACAAACGTTATATTGATTATGTGGGATCATGGGGGCCTTTAATTCTAGGGCACGCACATCCCGAGGTTGTAGAGGCTGTTAAATCAGCTGCTGAAAAGGGTCTTTCATTTGGTGCTTCGACCACGGCAGAAGTAGAGCTTGCAGAGTTGATAACACGATTAATGCCCTCGATTGAACGTTTTAGACTTGTAAATTCAGGAACAGAAAGCACGATGACGGCTTTACGTTTAGCGCGTGCTTACACAAAAAAACAAAAAATTTTGAAATTTGAAGGTTGTTATCATGGACACCATGATGCCTTGCTTGCAAAAGCGGGTTCAGGTATAGCCACCTTAGGTATTCCTGATTCTGCGGGTGTACCACCTGCCTTAGTTGAATCGACACTCACTTTACCTTTCAATGATATTGAAAAAGTAAAATCATTATTTCAACGCGAAGGAGATCAAATCGCAGCAATTATTATAGAACCTATTGCAGGCAACATGAATTGCATCCCTGCAAAGAAAGAATTTTTAAATGTTTTGCGAGAATTAGCAGATGCTCATGCTTCTGTTTTAATTTTTGATGAAGTTATCACAGGATTTCGTGTTGCGCTGGGAGGCGCACAAAGCTTATATAACATTAAACCTGATTTAACGACCTTAGGAAAAATCATCGGGGGTGGGTTACCCATAGGTGGGGTAGGGGGTAAAAAAGAAATTATGGATTTACTTGCGCCGAAGGGTCCTGTTTATCAAGCAGGGACTCTCTCAGGCAACCCTATTTCAGTTACAGCAGGCTTAGCAACATTAAAAATATTACAAAACCCTGACGTTTATTCTCAATTAGAAAATCTAACAAAAACATTAATGCAAGGATTTGAAAGAATTTCAAAAGAAAAAGGAATTTCCTTAAAAACAAGGCATATTGGAAGCATGTTTGGATTGTTTTTCACTGAAGAAATCGGGTTACCCAATAATTATGAAGAGGTAAAAAAAGGAAATTTAAAATTATTCCAAACTTTTTATCATCATATGTTAGGGGAGGGAATTTATTTTGCACCCTCCATGTATGAAGTTGGTTTTGTTTCTTTGGCACATACTGAAAAAGAGATCGACGCAACGCTAAAGGCAATAAAATCAAACCTTACGTAAAACACCCGTGTTGTGTTACAATGTATACAATATATTACACTCAAGTAAAGGAGAAAGCATGCTATCTTCCACCATAACGATCCGCTTAACTAATACATTAAAAACAAAACTTGAAAAACTAGCAGAATCAACTCATCGCAGTAAATCCTTTCTTGCTGCTGAAGCAATAGATGATTACATTAGCCTCCATGAATGGCAAATTAATGAAATTAAAAAAGGCTTACAAGAAGCAAATGCAGGTGATTTTCTAGAACATACTAAAATAAAAAAATATTGGAGGAAAAAGCGTGAAAATTCATTGGACAAGAGTTGCAAATCAAAATCTAAAGCATATTGAAAAATACCTTTCTCAAGAAAATCCAATTGCTGCCATTGATACAATATTAAGTATCATTCAAACTGTGGAATTATTAAAACAACAACCCGTGATGGGAAGAGCCGGACGAGTACTCAATACAAGGGAACTTATCATCTCCGGAACACCTTATATTGCGCCTTATCGAATAAAAAATAAAATCATAGAAATAATAAGAGTGTTCCACAGTTCAATGAAGTGGGTGGATGATGTTGAAGGAGAAGAAGCTTGTTTTAAAGCAGTTAGAATAGAGCATAAAATAAAAAAATAAGCGATGATTTAGATGTGTGATAGGGATGTTATAAATTCTTTTTTAAATCTCTATAAAAATTTTCATGACTGCCTAATGATAATAAAGTAAGTTCTCGTTCAACATCATCATAGATATAAGCTAGCAAAATAAGTTGATTATCAATGCGAAATTTATAAACTTGTACGCCTGCCAAATCTCCTTTTTTTGCTTCTCCAACCATTGGATTTTTAGCAATGGTTTCAATCGCGTCTTCCACTTCTTTAACTTGTTTTCGATGTAATTTTTTCGTAGCTTTTTCAAAAGTATTAGTTATTATGATTTTCATAGCATACCGCGTTTATATTTTTTTATATTTCCTTCCTGTTTATCTTGTAAGCCCAGCAAAATATCTTTTATTTGAGTATACGTAAGATCAGGATTATCTTCTGCAATATGTCCAATGCGAGCCCAATGCTCTATTTGTTTAGGCACAGAACGGTGGAGAACTTTCGATTGAATTTTAGCTTCTGTTATTAAACTTTCATCAAGACTTATAGTGATAGCCATGGCGACCTCAAGAAAAGTGATTTGTTCCATTTTATTATATTTTATTGTATTTTACAAGTTTTTAACATTTTTTGGAAAATTCCATTCTTGGGTTCTAACTTCACATTTTCATAGGTAAGGGGTAGACTAGCTCATTTTATGAAAGAGCTCGTTATGTGGGTCAGAACGTATAGTAAAATTTATCAAGATGTAAAAAAAGAAGATATATGGCAGATTTGGGTTGATGTGAATAACTGGCCGAAATGGGACAAGGAACTCGAATATTGCGAAATGAAAGGGGAGTTCACACAAGGTAGCCAATTCATTTTAAAGCCTGTTGGTGGCCCAAAGGTAAAGATAACCCTATCTGACGTTAAAATTAATGAAAAATTTACTGATTATTGTAAATTCTTAGGTGCAACCATACATGATGATCATCAGTTAGAAGAAACGCCTCATGGCTTACGTATCACAAACACGATTTCAATGACAGGATTGCTTAGCTTTGTTTGGGTTAAGTTGGTAGCGAAAAATGTCGCAAATGCTGTTCCTAAACAGATGGATGCGCTTGTTGAGTTGGCAAGGATGAGTTTTGGAAAAACTAATTGAGGAGGATTCAACTAATGCTTATCCCGAATTTATTATTATTTTATGTGAAAAATCCGCTAGAAAGCGCTTTATTCTACGAAAAGATTTTACTTTGCACATCCTTATGCGTCATGGGAACGAGGCTTGAATGAAAATACCAATGGATTAATCCGACAATATCTGAAAAAAGGCTCTGACTTCGGTCATATTGGTGATGAAAATCTTACTGATATTATGGATAAACTGAATAATAGGCCAAGGAAATTGTTAGGTTATGCAACACCAAACGAAATTTTTAATAAAAATATCATGCAACAGGATAATTAAAATGAAATCCAACAATTATATGTATGACAGTAACCTTGTAAGATATAAATTAGCGAAATCTAATCCAGGAAACATTATATTTAACTGGTTATTTATACCGGGCGGCCCGGGTGCTGACTCAAGTTATTTTTTAAGTTTAATTAATCATCTTGATATTCCAGGTAATTTTTGGTTAATCGATTTACCCGGAAACGGTAACAACATTTCTGACAACATACCTGCTGATTTTAATTTTGATTCTTGGGATGAATATTTAATATCTACCATACAAAAATTTGAAAATCCTATCATTGTTGGTCATTCTTTTGGTGGAATGTTCCCATTATTATTTCCAATTTTAGAAAATTTGTTAAAGGGTTTTATAATTTTAAACTCAGCTCCTTCTCTTTGGTTAGAAGAAGCAGCAAAGTGTGCTAGTGAAAAAAACATACCTTTACTAACCGAACCTATGGCAGCTTTTGAACAAAGTCCTAATCAGGAAACTTTTAAAAAAGCATTGTTAGCTTCTGCTCCTTACTATTTTCCGGCTAATAATCTAGAAAATGGAATCAAATTACTGAATCAACTTCCGTTCAATTATCATGCAGCGGTTTGGTGGCTTAAAAGAGCTAGCAGTATGAATTTTAGTGCTAGATGGATCCCAGAAAATATACCTATATTGATTATTGGATCAAGTGAAGATTGTATCACACCTATAACTTTATTCGAGAGAGATAAACGATTTTCTAGAAAAAACATCGACATTGAAAAAATACAAGAGGCTGGACATTTTCCTTGGTTAGAGCAAATGGAAATCGTAAAAGGAAAATTTAAATCGTTTATTGATAAAATTCACGCTAATAGTGATAAAAGGTGAGTTGCACTTATTTATTGAATCCGCCCCGAGATATCTTATCAAAAAGCGTGATAGTGTATCCTATCAGTCATTCTGTTTTTAACGTGAAGGCGGATTCAATAAATAAGTGCAACTCACCTTTTATCGTCCAGGGCAATGGCTCAAATAACCACCATCTACAAGAATATCTGTGCCCGTCGTATAACTAGATTGATCAGAAGCTAAATAAATTACGGTACCTGCTATTTCTTCAGCCTCAGCAGCACGTTTTAATGCGGTAACAGAAATCATGTTTTTATGCAGGTCTGTTTCATTTTCCCAATGATAACGATTCATTTCTGTCTTATGCGTTCCAGGGCTAATGCTATTCACTCGAATTCCATATTTACCTAGTGTATTGGCCATTGTCTGTGATGCTCTGATGATTCCAGCCTTTGCTGCATCATAACTAATACCACCCATAGCCCGATGTCCGCATACGGATGAAAAATTAATAATAGAGCCTCCTTTTTCTTGCTTTATCATTTGTTCAGCTACTAATTTTGCAAGAAAGACAGGCGCTTTTAAATTAACATCTAGTACATGGTCAAAATCGACTTCGTTTTCTTTTAAAAATCCAGTTTTTGCAGGAATACCAGCATTATTAACAAGTACATTAATTTCATTAAACGCCTTTAGTGTTTCATCGACGATGCGTTGCCTGTCTTCAGCTTTTGTGATATCTGCTTTTAATAAGAATATTTGCTCACGATAATCGCCTAACTCCACTCCAACTTTCTGAGAATTTTTAGTGTCACTGAAATATACCATGACAACTTTAGCGCCCATTTCTAATAGTCGTTTGCTGCTTGCAAGCCCCATACCCTTCGTAGCGCCTGTCACGATAATCACTTTATTTTTTACAGAATAATCACTCATCTTATTCCTCAACACCTATGTAAATATCAATGATTAAAGTCTGCAACATATTTACGTTTGCCACCAAAATCATTTTGTTCATTGCCCATATTTTTTGCCAGGGTGTTGTTTATCTAGAAATGCTTTTCGATCAGCGATTGGAAGAAAAGGCAGTTTTTTCGATCTCTTTTTTGTAATTCATCAGTCAGTAGGTCATTCCTAGTCGAAAGACCATCATTCAATCCCTCCAGTTGCGATACACGAATCGTCAACCTTTCAGTATTAGCGTGCGCATCCTCTAACTCCTTATTTTGCTTGTTTTTGGAAAGTCTATCAATCCTACAGCTATGACTGTAGCACTTACGGCAGCCAATGCTACTGCTGCTGATGCCGTTGCCGCTGGATTCTTAATGGAAGCTAATGTATCTACCAGAAACCTTTCAATCACATAGTGGGCTCACGATAAGTATTTCTGGTTTCTAGATTAATGCCTCGTCGGGTATCATCACTACTTGCTGCGCCACGTGCAATAAGTGCTTCTACACTTCCTTGAAATTCTGTTCTAGCAGATTGTGGAATAGTTAATCCTACCATGTAGCTATTCCCGCTTGTATCCTTATAAACTCTCTCAAATTGCTCTTGAACTGTAGGCTCGGTAGGATTCCAAAATTGAGGATTTTTTTGGTTAATCACTCGAACTATAGTATCAACCGTTTCCTTGACGGGACGGCCGCCACGCATGATAGTGCGCCATTTTTCAAAACCTGCATCCATTTGCGGATAGGGATTGTCTCCATGAGAAAATCTCGTACCAGCAGGTGTAGAAGCTTCAAAATCAGTAAGCACTGGCCCAGGATGAATATTGCTTACAGTAATATTATATCCCGCAGTTGCTAAATCTTTCTTTAAGACAGCCATATAGGTTTCTACAGCAGCTTTACTAGCAGAATAGACCGGTAAAAACGGATCGGGTAATGGCCCAACAATGCTGCTAAGTGTAATGATGCTGCCAGAATTACGCTCTCTCATACCAGGTAGCACAGCATTAGTCACCTTTAAAAGGCCAAAAACATTAGTTTCGAAAATTTTCCTATTTTCACTATCGGTAGCTGTTTCTACCGGTCCATATAATCCAATTCCCGCATTATTAATCAAAATATCAATTACACCCATTTTATTGATTTTATTTTTGATTATTTCCTCTTCATCTGTAACATCTAACTGTTGAATAATTAAATTTTCATATTGTTTTGCTAAAGCTTGCAATTCGTGTGCCTGATCAGGTTTTCGTGTTGTGGCATACACTATATAACCTTCTTTTGCTAAATGTTCAGCCGTTGCTAAACCTATACCTTTTGAAGCACCTGTGATCAAAACGACTTTCATTTTGTTTGTCTCCTCAATAAGAATACTCATATAAATTTTCTATAAACGTCATCAGTTTTTACCGTGAAATTGGTTTTGTATAACCATGCGCACGTAGAACTTTCTTAATAAATTTGCCTTTCATATCAGTGTAGACTTCACGAGAAGCCAGATGAGACTGTGACAATTTTAGTTTAAGCGCTTCATATTCATGTCGGATTTTCTGATCTCGTCTTAAAATATCTCTAAATAAAATGCTATGTTCGACTCTGCTATTTGATGCCTCAAGGATATGAACATGGTGCGTTCTTTTCATTCCAAACGGCGGCATTCCTTTGAAGAAACGCAAATGTGTTTTATCTGGATTTTCATCCCAGAAAACATATCCTAAGGTTTCAAGCAGTTTAATCCATTCTTCAGCTTCTTTGATAGATTTAAGCGTAATAAAAATATCGATAATGGGCTTGCTTGAAAGTTCTGGCACAGCAGTACTTCCTAAATGTTCGATTGAAACATAAGACAATTGATATTGGTTCATTATTATTTTAATTACTTTTAGTTCTGCTTCAGCTAATTTTGGCCATGTGGGATTATAAGGTTCAATAACAATATTATCTTCAGCCTTTAACTGTGATGCTCTTGCAGAACCAGTTTTGTAATCAATCATCTGAACAAAGGAGGCTTTACCATTAACATAATTTTCAATGTCATGAGAAAAAACTTCTGCTAGACATCGCTTGATAAGTGAATAGGCATGCGCATAATCATCATGTACAAACATAAATTCTTTGAATGATAGGTGACGTAAAATTTCCGGAGATCCTTCTTCAAATAGATGAATATTATGGGTTCTTTTTATTTTAGATTTCCAATAAAACCGGCGACCAGGAATACCATATTCGCCCATACAAACATAGCCTAATGCTTCAAATTTATGATTGAGTGAATCTACCAGGCTTATATCTTTAACTATCGAAAGTACATCGACAATTGGCTTAGCGTAAATATTTGGTATTGCTGTACTGCCAATATGATGAACTTGGAGACAGTTTTTTTTCAAAATTGATTTAATTTCTGTTGCTGTATTTGTAAATATTACTGGCCATTCAGGATTATACTTAGATAATTCAACAATCTTTATTTTTTCATTTGGATCAATCATGTTTTGTAAAGCTCATTAAAAATGTAAAAATACAGGGATATTTGATATAAACGACTCAAGTATATAGAATACAGTTTAAATTTCAAAATGGAACCTCCTGCGATGACAGCACGTGAAGATTTTTTTAAAGAGCAAAAAGAAAATTTAATTAAAGCAATTGCACATTTGGAATATAGTTACAAAAAAATAACTCTCCTTCCTACGGACCCTAAAGAACTTAATGAAGAAACATTGGAAACCTGGGAGAGTTTTTCTGCGAGATTTTCTCGTGTTGCCGATATTTTTTTAACGAAATACATTCGTTCATTTGTATTACTCAAAGATCCTGGATTTAAAGGTAGTTTCCTTGATTTTTTGAATCAAGCTGAAAAATTTCACTTGATAAAAGACACAGAAACTTGGATGGGTATCCGTGAATTACGTAATATTTCAGCCCACGAATATACCGATAAGGATTTAATGGGATTTTTCAACAGATTGAAACAAGAAGCTCCTCGCTTATTAGAAATTAAAGAAATTTTATAGGTTATTTTAGTGCGACTTAATGCTGATAAAATAGATTCTCTTATTGAAGTTATCGCTTCATTTATAGGTAATGAGCAAGCCGAGTTGCGTCTTTTTGGAAGCCGAACACAAGATGACAACAAAGGTGGTGACATAGATTTACTTTTACTAACAAAAGATAATGAATCATCTTCAAAATTACTTTTAAAGAAACATTTTATGCTTGCCGCAATAAAAAAACGTTTAGGAGATCAAAAAATCGATCTTATTATTACTTCACAAAAAGAAATAACAAATGATTCATTTTTAAAAATGATATATCCTGACTCGGTTGTATTAAAAAAATGGTAAAAGGTCGTTTCAGTTTAAAATACCTATTCTTCAAGGGCTTTTATTATTTTAGTTACATCTTCCTCAATAGAAATAGACTCTATGGTCAGTGTAGCTACTTCTTCAAATAAGCTATCGCGTTCAAGGTGCTGTTTATCTAAAAATGCTTTTAGATCAGCGATTGGGAGGAGTGGAGATCGGCCGCCTTGCATCCGCTCAATTTGCACTGGTGTTGAAACTTTTAAATAAACAACAAACTCTGAGGATAATAATTCTCTATTCTTTTTTGTGGCAATGACAGCCTCTTCCATGACTATCACAGCATGCTCTTTGCCGATATAGTGAAGTATTATTTCAGCTTCACATTGATGAAAGGCTTCTTCACCCTGTTTTCCCAAAATTTCATTCAAATTCCGCCCAATGTAACGCTCCAAACTAGGGTTGGCATCGATATACTGCCAAGCAAGTTTTTTAGCTAAAGCTTCACTCAGTAATGATTTGCCTGCCCCCATATGTCCGACGATAAAAACACGTTTAGGTTTGCTCATGTTTATTAACTCCTTTGAACTATTAAAATACTAGATTTAATGTATTTTTTAATATAAAATTAGATTTTTTTAATCATAAGGGTTTTATGTATACAGTAAATTTCGTTAATCGCAATACCACTCGAGATATCCTTACAGCAAATGATTTGATTAAAGGACTACGAGAGTTAAATAAAAACCCTTCAGAGAATTTAATAATAACTTTTCTCGGCATCGAGTCAATCTTACCAGAAGACGATGAAACCTTTGCTTTATTGCGCGCGGTTATCTGTGAATCTAACCATAGTATTACTATAGAAGTTATAAATCTGCCTGAACTTGATCCTGTTCTCTATGAAACACGCCTTATGCCTTTAACACGCACAGCATCAAAAAACTATCGTCACCAAGAAGAACGTGGCATAGAAAGGATGTTTTCACCCGTATGTAGTGAATTTACGATGTTCCAACCTATCGTCCCAGCAACTGCCCCATGGCAAGAAAATTTAGAGCCTCAAAGAAAACCTGCACTTCGATTTGAATATCGTCCGGTTTCTCAAAAAGAAAATGCGGAGCTTGTAGAATATCACAAACAAAACGGCGTGATTTTGGATATGCGAGCAACATTGAACGCTAATAAACAAGCAGCAGATCAAAGTGAGTTTAAATTTTCATTTCCTCGCTAAAATATTAGAGAAATTTCTGCTATCCTAAAATACATCTCTTTCTTATTCTCTAAGCGTCGCGATGAGAAATTTACTTCTCCCCATTTTTGATACTTTGGAATATATTAAGGATCAAAATCTTTTAAATTTTTATTCTT
>Ga0155457_111_pt1 | contig 10708 bp, 11 predicted proteins | sample RifCSPhighO2_12_FD_107115 | JGI IMG/M metagenome (GOLD analysis project Ga0155457, IMG submission 107115) | Gammaproteobacteria bacterium RIFCSPHIGHO2_12_38_15
AACCTGCATTAATTTGCCCCCAATGTCATCATATTATTTTCCCCCAAATATCTCCTTCTGTTATTGTTTTAATTACACGGGGTGACGACTTATTATTAGCACGCTCACCCCATTTTAGACCGGGTGTCATGAGTGGACTCGCAGGTTTTGTGGGTATGGGTGAATCTGCAGAACAAGCTCTATTACGAGAGGTAAGAGAAGAGGTAGGCCTCGTTGTTGGAAATTTGCGATATGTATGCTCGCAACCCTGGCCTTTTCCAGATGTGTTGATGTTAGGATTTACTGCAGAATATGAAGACGGTGAAATCATCATTGACAATCGTGAAATTGAATCTGCCGCTTGGTTTAATAAATATAATTTGCCTGAATTACCTCATAAAATGAGTATCGCCCGGCATTTGATTGACGTTTATTTAAGAGGATAGCACTCTCAATAAATTTTTATAATCCTCTTTAATTTCTATGTTTTGATTATCCAACAATTCTTTAATTTTCCGACAAGCATGTAACACTGTTGTGTGATCGCGTCCACCAAACGCTTCACCAATTTCAGGCAAACTGTGATTTGTTAACTCTTTTGCAAGCGCCATCGCAACTTGCCGTGGACGCGCCACAGAACGACTGCGTCGTTTGGAGGTAATATCTGTTGTTTTAATTTTGTAATATTCTGCAACGGTTCGTTGAATATTGTCGATTGTCACAAGCCTATCTTGCAATGTTAATAAATCTTTTAGCGCTTCACGCACAAAATCCAGCGTAATTTCTTTTCCTGTGAAATGAGAGTTTGCTATCACACGTTTCAACACACCTTCTAACTCTCTCACGTTCGACCGCACACGTTTTGCAATGAAGAAAGCAACTTCGTGCGGCAAAACAATTTTGGCTTGTTCAGCTTTGTTTGCCAAAATCGCGACGCGCGTTTCCAACTCCGGTGGTTCTATCGCAACAGTCAAACCCCAACCAAAACGAGACTTTAATCGTTCCTCCACGCCTTCAATTTCTTTTGGATAACGATCACAGGTCAAGATCATTTGTTGTTGGCCTTCTAATAAAGCATTGAACGTATGAAAAAATTCTTCTTGAGAACGATCTTTTCCTGCAAAAAATTGGATGTCATCAATTAATAAGGCGTCCACAGAACGGTAATAACGCTTAAAATCATTGATCGTATTGGTTTGTAATGCACGGACCATATCGGCAACAAATCGCTCGGAGTGTAGATATAAAACACGCCCCCGGGGTTTGTTTTTTAAAATCTGATTCCTAACGGCTTGCATTAAATGTGTTTTACCTAAACCCACCCCCCCATAAATAAACAAGGGGTTATAGGCGCCACCTGGATTTTCCGAAACTTGGAAAGACGCCGCGCGGGCAAGCTGGTTGGATTTTCCTTCCACAAAATTTTCAAAGGAGAAAGTGCGGTTAAGATTGTTCGGGTGCATCGTCTGTGAGCGCGCTCCGGTGGGCACAGAGGCTTTTGTTTTTAAGGACGCACCGGAATCCTCCCTCTCTTGAACAGCGCCGTCAGTCGACACTGTGATAGGCGCATAGACCTTACGACGACTCCCTATCCCTAATTCTAATTCAGGTGAATTCCCATTCCCCAAATCAAGCAACAATTCATTGATTCTCGACAGATATCGTTCATTAATCCACTCGTAAACAAATTGGTTGGGTGCCAATAAGCGCAATATATTCTCACCTACCTCCACCTGTAATGGGCGAATCCAGGTATTAAATTGTTGCGCGGGGAACTCTTCTTTAAGGCGTTCCAAGCATCTGTCCCACAGTTCTTTTATCATAGAATTAAATTTTAACTTTTTTTGTCGATTGCTAAACATCTGTAAGTGTAACTGTTCGTAAAAACTATTTCATTAATTTCAATGGGATATAAATAATAAGTTGTGGATAAGAAGGTTTGAAAACACTTAAAAACCTGGGGATAAAAACCCTTTAACATAAAAAACAAAAAAAACCTTCAACTTATTCACAGGCCCACACATCTACTGACCAGCTTATCCACAGGCGTTTATTCCTGTAACCATTTGATTATTATTGTTTTTTAATTAATTTCAACAGAAAACTCGTACATAATAACAGTAATAAGAATATATATTTATATTGTTATTATTATTGATAAAAACGATGACTTTTCGAACCGTTTGACTTTAATAAACGACTCCCCTATGATGCTGACCTTATTATTTCCTAAAAGAGAAGTTTTAAACCACTATGAAACGCACCTACCAACCCAGTAATTTAAAACGTAGTCGTGTCCATGGTTTTCGTGCGCGAATGGCCACAAAAAATGGGCGAAAAGTGTTAAATCGACGTCGAGCAAAAGGCAGAGCTCGACTGAGTGTTTAGAGCATCCCTGAAAATTAAAAATAAAATAGCCTGTAATGAAATGAAGCGAAATCACAGCCTGAAGGTTTCACCCCCTTTGGCCAAAGAAACAAAAATAATTTCTTTGAAATCAAAGGATTTTGATTCTTTTTTTAAAAAGGCAAGAAGAAAGTCAAGTACCGTCGCTGTTTTTTATATTAAAACGAATGCATTGCAACATCCTCGTCTGGGGATGATTGTAAAAAAAAGCTATATCAAATCAGCAGTAAAACGAAACAAAATAAAAAGAATTATTCGAGAACAGTTTCGCACAAGGATAAAAAAATGGGTGGGGTATGATCTCATTGTTTTTGTTAACAAACCTAAAAACAAAGAGGCAATGGATTCCTTTAAAACTGATTTAGAGAAACAATGGTTACATTTGGAAAATTTGCATCGTTGATAATTGCTTGTTATCAGCGTTTATTAAGTCCTTTTTTGGGCCCACGTTGTCGTTTTTATCCTAGCTGTTCTTCCTACGCTAAGCTCGCCTTTCAAAAACACGGGTTTTTAAAAGGCGGACTTCTTTCATTTAAGCGCTTATGTCGATGTCACCCGCTTCACCCCGGTGGCATTGATTTCCTTCCTTAAGAGAAATCTATGAATTTGAATTACGTACGTATTGCTCTTTATGGTGTTTTGTTTTTGCTAGTCACGACTTTATTTAATTTATGGGATAAAGAACATTCCACGTCGACGAATCAAGCAACAACATCTTCTTCACAAAAAGAAAAGGATGAAACAGGGATTCCTTTACCATCTTTGCCAACAACCTCTGGTGAAACAAAACAAACTCAAGCGACATCAAGCAAAACAGTGTTAGTAAAAACAGACGTCATCAATGCCATCCTCGATTTAAAGGGCGGCAATATCGTCAATTTAAATCTTCCTACTTATCCTGAAAGCTTGGAAAAGAAAAACAGCCCTTATCAATTACTCAGCGATGATCCTGAAAATTATTATGTGGTACAAGCAGGCATTCGCAATGCCAACGCAGTCAACGAACCGATTTTTTATCAAGCGCAACAAACACAATTTGAATTAAAACCGGGGCAAACATCACTACAAGTTATATTAAACGGTAAAAACAACAAGGGGATAGATTTTAAAAAAATCTACACATTTACAAAACAAAGTTATTTAATTGAAATGGTGATTACTGCCACTAACACGACTTCTTCCGTGTGGGAAGGTCAGGGGTATGAACAACTTGTCAGAAAAAACGTTGAGAAAAAAAGTAGTTTAATGAATGCATTTAACTTTAGTTCATTTTTAGGTGCCGCGTATTCTACGCAACAAGAAACTTATCAAAAACTCAGTTTTAAAAAAATGGAAAATCATGCTTTGGATCAAAGCAGCCAACAAGGTTGGGTTGCCATGATAGAGCATTATTTTTTAAGTGCTTGGGTTCCTATTAACACGGAACATGAAAATCTTCATTTTTACACACAATCATCAGAAGAAGGGCTTTATTCAGTCGGGATATTTCGGCCTGTGAAATTGCTTGAACCGGGAAAGCAAATGACACAAGTCGCTAAATTATACGTAGGCCCTTTGATTACCCGTGATCTTGAAAAAATAGCACCGCATCTTGATTTAACGGTGGATTACGGATGGTTATGGATTATTTCTGAAGCCTTATTTTGGTTATTGGAAAAGATCCATAGCGTGGTGGGAAATTGGGGTTGGTCTATTGTGTTGGTCACCGTGTTTGTCAAAATTTTATTTTATAAACTATCTGAATCCAGTTATCGCTCCATGGCTGGCATGCGAAAGATGCAACCTAAAATACAAGCACTGCGCGAACGTTATGGTGATGATAAACAAAAGCTTAGCCAATCTATGATGGAGATGTATCGTAAAGAAGGCATCAACCCGCTGGGTGGGTGTTTACCGATCTTGGTTCAAATCCCTGTCTTTCTTGCCCTTTATTGGGTTTTGTCTTCCAGTGTTGAGTTACGACAAACGCCTTTCATTTTTTGGATTCATGATTTATCTCTGCCGGATCCTTATTATGTTTTACCCTTATTAATGGGCCTCAGTATGTTTATACAACAAAGACTCAGCCCGCCACCGCCTGATCCGACACAAGCCAAAGTCATGATGATGATGCCAGTTGTATTAACCTTGTTTTTCTTAAATTTCCCAGCTGGGTTGGTGTTGTATTGGGTTGTTAATAATTCGCTTTCTATTTTACAACAAGTTTTTATTACGCATCGAATAGAAAAGTATCCGCCTAAGTCAAAAGCAAAATGAACGTAGAAGAAACCATTGCGGCTGTTGCAACGCCGCCGGGTCGGGGTGGTATTGCAGTAATACGAATCTCAGGGCCCCAAGTGCAGCAAGCGATGTTTGCTGTTTTAAATAAAAAACTGATGCCTCGTGCAGCGCTTTTTTGTGATTTTTTGGATGAAAATCAAGAAGTGATGGATCAAGGGATTGCCCTGTTTTTTCCTGCTCCTGCGTCTTTTACGGGTGAAGATGTTTTAGAGTTGCAAGGGCATGGCGGCCCTGTGATCGCCGATCATTTATTACGACGTTTGTTTCTTTTGGGGATTCGTCTTGCAAAACCCGGTGAATTTACTGAGCGTGCTTTTTTAAATAATAAAATGGATTTAATCCAAGCAGAAAGTGTTGCGGATTTAATTAATGCCTCTTCTCTTCAAGCTGCGTGCGCAGCGTTGCATTCATTGCAAGGTGATTTCTCAAGATTAATTTATCGATTAGTAGAGTCGTTAATTGAGCTTCGCGTTTATATCGAAGCCGCATTAGATTTTCCAGAAGAAGAAATTGATTTTTTAAAAGAACCTATCTTGATTGAGAAAACAAAAAACTTAATTCAAGAACTAGAGATGATTTTATCTCAAGCCAAGCAAGGTGTTTTATTGCAAGAAGGCATGACGGTTGTGATTGCAGGTCATCCCAATGCGGGGAAATCGACACTGTTGAATGCTTTAAGTAAGAAAGATGTTGCGATCGTGACAGATATTCCGGGGACAACACGAGATGTATTGCGACAAGAAATTCAAATCGAAGGCTTGCCCGTTCACATTGTTGACACAGCTGGATTGAGACTGAGTCAGGATAAAATAGAGCAAGAAGGTGTGCGTCGTGCCAAAGAAGAAATTAAAAAAGCAGACCAATTGCTTTGGATTGTAGATATTACAAAAAAAGAAAAAGAGATGCCCGCATTTGATTTTGAATACACGGCGCCATTAACAATCGTTTACAATAAAATTGATTTAATAGGAGAAAAGCAAAAAATTTTAAATTTAGGAAATCGCACCGAGATTTATTTATCTGCAAAATTAAATTTAGGCATGGATTTATTACAAACTTATTTAAAAAATGCGGTTGGTTATGTGGGTGATGAAGGGAAGTTTACGGCAAGAACAAGACATATTTTTGCTTTAAAGCAAGCGCAGATTAATTTAAAACAAGCATTGTTTTTTCTAAAAGAAGAAAACCATGGTGAATTAATCGCAGAGGAATTACGTCATGCACAGCAACATTTAAATGGAATCACAGGCGAATTCTCCAATGAGGATTTATTAGGAAGGATTTTTTCTTCGTTTTGTGTGGGTAAATAAAAAAGGCGAGTATGAAAATTCAATTATCGAAATATGCATTGATGGGAAATCCTGTGTCTCACAGCAAATCCCCCTTTATTCATCAATATTTTGCAAAACAATTGAATATAGATTTAACTTACGAAGCGATTTTAGTGCCTTTGCAGGGATTTCGAGAATCACTCGTGGCTTTTCAAAAGCAAGGTGGGAAGGGCTTGAATATCACCCTCCCTTTTAAGCAGCAAGCGTTTATGTTGATGGATAAGCTTGGTAAGGTTGCGATAAAAGCAGGTGCTGTAAACACAGTTGTGTTTTATCCTGACGGCACAAGATTGGGTGAGAATACCGATGGTATTGGTTTTCTGCGAGATTTTGTTGAAAACCACCACGGTGAGATAGCAAATAAAAAAATTTTATTATTGGGTGCGGGCGGCGCTGCTCGCGGTGTTTTAGGGCCGATTTTATCACAGGTCCCTGAGTGTGTTGTCATTGCCAATCGTACACCTTGTAAGGTGGAAGTGCTGATACAAGATTTCAGTAAATATGGCGTAGTATTGTCAGGAGCAAGTGAAAAAAATGAGAAATTAGATTTTGATATTATTATTAATTCAACATCAGCCAGCTTAGAGAATAGTGTACCGGACACTATCACTCCTTCTTTATTTAGAAAAAAAGTTTGGTGTTATGATATGGCTTACAAAGATGAGCCAACTTCATTTTTGATGTTTGCTAAAGCGCAGGGTGCGATACATTGCATGGATGGATTAGGCATGCTCGTAGAGCAAGCCGCAGAAAGTTTTTTTCTATGGCACGGCGTTAAACCTGAAACGCAAGATTTAATTAATCAACTAAGGGAAAATACTCGTCGCAATTAAAGGGGCTAATAAAGATGTCCTTAAAAAGGATTTTTTATTTTTTGAAATTTTATTTTATGGAACTCTGTATTTTTATTTTTTTATGTTTTATCGGTATAATCGGGGCAAATTATTATTTTGAATACCACCCCGTACCATTGATGAAAGAGAAAAATAAAAATAGCGAGCATGGAATTAAAAAGCAAAATGTAAAAAATCCGCGGATATCAGAAGATATCGATTTTATTTTCTATACTTTGTTGGCAGAAGAAGACAGTGATTTAATCGAAGTAGTAGGGTAACAGAAAACCAGGAGAGGCAGCGGTGGAACAATTTCATGGTACAACCATTTTATCTGTGAGGCGTGATGGAAAAGTTGTTTTGGGCGGAGACGGCCAGATGACCTTAGGAAATATAGTGATGAAATCAAATTCTAAAAAAGTACGTCGTTTGTATAAAGACCAAGTCATTGCAGGTTTTGCAGGGGGCACAGCAGATGCATTAACGCTTTTTGATTTATTTGAAAAAAAGATTGAAGCGCATCACGGGCAATTAATACGTGCTGCAGTGGAACTTGCCAAAGATTGGAGAACAAATAAAATGTTACGACGTTTAGAGGCGTTGTTGGCGGTTGCTGACAAAGAGACCTCGTTGATTATCACAGGCAATGGTGAAGTGATTGAACCTGAAAACAATTTAATTGCAATAGGTTCTGGCGGGCCTTATGCACAATCGGCAGCACGTGCCTTGCTTGAAAACTCAAAATTATCAGCAAGAGAAATTGTTGAAAAATCACTTAGAATTGCAGGCGATATTTGTATTTACACCAATCATTACCACACCATTGAAGAATTGAGTTAGGAAAAGATTATGTCTTCTTTAAATAGCGATAATGTTTTAACACCTATGACGCCACCGGAGGTGGTGGACGAGCTTAATAAATATATTATAGGGCAAGATAAAGCAAAACGAGCGGTAGCGATTGCATTACGAAATCGTTGGCGTCGATTGAAGTTACCCGAAGATCTTCAAGATGAAGTTACCCCTAAAAATATTTTAATGATCGGTCCCACTGGCGTTGGAAAAACAGAAATTGCAAGACGCCTCGCAAAATTAGCAAATGCGCCTTTTATAAAAGTAGAAGCGACGAAATTTACGGAGGTGGGGTATGTGGGGCGTGATGTTGATTCCATTGTTCGAGACCTTGTTGATGTTTCTGTCAAACAAGCGCGTGAGCATGCGCTCATCAAAGTTCGTTTAAAGGCTGAGGCCACGGCAGAAGATCGGATCCTTGTGATTTTAGTGCCTTCTGAAGTAAAACACGAAGAAGACGGTGCGGCAAAAAAATTATTTCGTCAACAATTGCGAGCGGGGGAACTCGATGAAAAAGAAATTGAAATTGAATTACCTTTTTCTTCGGTGGGGGTTGAAATCATGGCGCCACCGGGCATGGAAGAAATGAGCAATCAATTGCAAAGTTTATTTCAAAATTTAGCAAGTGAAAAAAGACGTGTTAGAAAAATGAGAATTAAAGATGCTTTTAAAATATTAAAAGAAGAAGAGGCGAATAAATTAGTGGACGATGAAGAAGTCAAACGTCTGGCCTTAATCAATGTAGAGCAGAACGGTGTTGTATTTATTGATGAAATTGACAAAGTCAGTCGTCGTTCGGAGTATACAGGAGGGGGTGCTGATGTATCACGTGAAGGTGTGCAGCGTGATTTACTCCCGCTTGTTGAAGGTTGCACGATATCAACCAAATATGGCATGGTAAAAACAAATCATATTTTGTTTGTTGCCTCGGGTGCGTTTCATCTCACCAAACCTTCCGATCTCATTCCAGAATTACAAGGTCGTTTACCCATACGCGTAGAATTAGATTCTTTAAATGTAGAAGATTTTGTAAGAATTCTTACAGAACCCAAAGCGTCGTTGACGAAACAATATATTGCTTTATTGCAAACAGAAGGTGTGACATTAGACTTTACTGAAAAAGCCATTCGTCGTATGGCAGAAATTGCTTATGAAGTGAATGAAAGAACGGAAAATATAGGTGCGCGGCGTTTATATACGATTATGGAGCGCTTGCTAGAAGAATTGTCTTTCTCAGCAACGAAAAAAACAAAACAAAAAGTCACGATAGATGATAAATACGTGAATAAACAACTGGGTAAGCTTATTAAAGATGATGATTGGAGCCGTTATATTTTATGATGCGTGAATTGGTGCACATCAAGTTATTACAAAAAAAGAGAATTTTAGAATTAGCTTTTTCTGATCAAGCTCATTTTGAATTACCGTGTGAATATTTGCGTGTTCATTCGCCTTCTGCAGAAACGCGTGGGCACAGTGAAGCGCAAGCTGTTTTGCAACACGGAAAAAAGAATATCAACATCATCAGCATCGAACCTGTTGGAAATTATGCGATAAAATTAATTTTTGATGATGGTCATCATACGGGAATTTATAGTTTTGATTTTTTATATGAATTAGCAACACGATATACGGAAAATTGGCAAAAATATTTAGAAAAATTAAATTTGGCTGGTTTAACACGTGAATGAAACAACGGATTTTGGTTTTAAGAAAGTGCCCATAGACAAAAAAACTGATTTAGTGAAAGCGGTTTTTTCAAGTGTTGCGCCCAACTATGATCTGATGAACGATGTCATGTCGCTCGGCCTACACCGTTTATGGAAACGTTTTGCATTGCAATGTGCGGATCTTTACCCCCATCAAACCATTTTAGATGTTGCTGCTGGCACGGGCGACTTAAGTTTTTTGATAAAAAAACGTTATAGTGAAAATGAAGTTTATTTAACGGACGTCAATCAAGGCATGCTCTTGAAAGGAAAAGAAAAACTAACTGACCAGGGGTTGATTAAAAATGTTTTTTACGTACAAACAAACGCAGAGCGCTTATCTTTTTGTTCGAATTATTTTGATCGTGTCATGATAGGGTTTGGTTTACGAAATGTAACGAAAAAAAAAGAGAGTTTGGCAGAATTTTTTCGTGTATTAAAGCCGGGTGGGAAATTAATTATTTTAGAGTTTTCAAAACCATTATTACCTTTTTTAAATAAAATTTACGATGCTTATTCTTTTAAGCTTTTGCCTTGGTTAGGCAAGATAATTGCGAAAGACGAGGACAGTTACCGTTATTTGGTGGAATCGATACGAAAACACCCTGATCAAGAAACGTTAAAAAAAGAATTGATCTCGGTGGGTTTTGAAGATTGTGAATATTTTAATTTAAGTGGTGGTATCGTGGCTGTTCATACAGGCTATAAATACTGATGAAAAACATGATTTTCAAACCCATTGAAAAGCTTGTTAATTTGTATCTCACGAGAGACCCAGAAGTTACCTTGCGTTTGAGAAAATTTGACGGACAATCTTTAAGGGTTAATTTAATCGATATAGAAAAATTTTTCTTTATTACATTTGATTCTGGAAAAGTGAGATTTTTTGAAGTATTAGAAAGCGTGCCGCAAGTAACGATCGCGGGGCGTGTTTTTTCATTATTACAGTTGTTATTAAACAAAGAAGCGGGGCCGGGGATAGTGAGTGAATTTGGAATACAGATTCAAGGCGATCTTTTTTTTCTTCAAGAATTAAAAGAAGTTTTTTATTTAATGGAAATAGATTGGGAAGATGTATTATCGCCTTATTTAGGTGATTTTTTTTCTCAACGTTTAGGACTTGCTGTTAAAAAAATAAAAAATGTTTTTTATAAAAACATGAAATTATTTAAAAAAGATTTCTCGCTTTATATCCAAGAAGAGTTAATGTTATTCCCGCCATTAGAAGAAGTGCATGATTGGTATGATGAAGTTTGGGCCTTGCGTGATGATGTAGAGCGTATTGAGGCGAAGCTGTTGATATTAGAAGAATCAAGTT
>Ga0155457_180_pt1 | contig 10098 bp, 7 predicted proteins | sample RifCSPhighO2_12_FD_107115 | JGI IMG/M metagenome (GOLD analysis project Ga0155457, IMG submission 107115) | Gammaproteobacteria bacterium RIFCSPHIGHO2_12_38_15
ATTGCAAACACTTTCATTGCGCAAGCGGGTTATCCAATAGGAAAATCTTTATATGAGCCGGAATTACTTTCAGAAGCGCGACGTTTATTTGAATTGGCGCAAGAGCAAGGCGTAGAGATCCCCTTGCCTGAAGATGTTGTTGTTTCAGAGACGTTAAATGAAACTGCAAATGCAGTGACGAAATCTTTGAGTGAAGTAAAATCTTGCGAAATGATTTTAGATATTGGTCCTAAAACTATTTTAAAATATTGTGATTTAATTAAAAAAGCCAAAACCATTGTATGGAATGGTCCGATCGGTGTGTTTGAATTACCCTCTTTTTCTGAAGGGACACGACATATTGCGCAAGCGATCGCAGAAACCCAGGCATTTTCATTGGCCGGTGGTGGAGACACGATTGCGGCAATTGATAAGTTTCACGTAAAAGGGATTTCCTATATTTCAACGGGCGGGGGGGCTTTTTTAGAATATATTGAAGGTAAAACTTTGCCTGCTGTGGCAATTTTAGAAGAACGTGCAAAAGAAAAAATGGCGATATAAAAATGTAATTCCTATAAAAAATGAGAAGTTGTTTGTTGATTTCTTAAGAGAAAATTAAATTTATAAAAAAATATAATTTTTAAAATTCTTTTTCCTGCTTTTTCTTGATATTTCCCTTGGAAGGCCTAAACTTAAATTTAGATTTTCAAATCTATTTGAGGAGGAGTTTGTGCCTAAAATAAATAAAATTCCACGTTACTTTGATGATGCTACCCAAATATATCAAGCAGGTGATGTTTTAATTTATAGCGAACCGGGTGAAAGTGTTTCTCACGTATTTCTTATTTTAAGAAACAATTTTAGAATTGGAGACGACAGTTCTTTAGCATCATCAACAGTACACCTTTTTCGTCCTGATCAAAAACATCAAAAAATATTATCTACTCAAGCAAGTCGTTTTTTGCGTGAGGCATATTTCGGTCTTTGGAGAAGAGAAACAACTCATGAAAATAGAGATGCGAGTTTTATTGCGCTTGTTTATGATAAGGCTTATCAATACGCAAGAAGTTCGGTTTTTTGTGATAGTAAATTGATAGAAGATTATTTCAATTGTTTTTTGGGATCTGAATCTGTTAAAACACCACAAGCTTTACAAGCTCGTCTTTTACGAAGCACTGATTTTCAGCATTTTTTGATGCCTTCTGAGAAAAAAAATTTTTGTAATAAATTGGTTGAATTAATTAGACGAGAGCAAGAGAGGTTAGAAAAAAATAATAATCAGAAATCAAAAGAGAAGGCACAACGCATACAGAGCTTTTTAGATGATTTTCTGCGTCGTCCTGATCTTTTAAAAAAAGATGAGATAGAAAAATCATTGGAATTACTCAAAACTTTGGCGCCTATTCTTGCTAGCAATACCGGGATGAATATTAAAACTCCAAAGAGTTATAAAAGAATCATGGATTTTGCTAAAACACAGGGCTTGGACGCCAGTTACCTTGATAATAATTTTTTAGAAAAACAAAATAATATAATTAATTTTAAATTACTTCCTTTTGAAAAAGTGCTGGAGGTGCTTAATACCGATAAGACATTAACGACCCTCGATCTGAGTGGCTGTGAAATAACAGATGAAAATATAAGGGAGCTTGCCGAGGTGATCAAGCAAAACAAGACATTAATGACTCTTGACCTAAGCAAAACTGGGATAACGGATGAAGGTGTGTGTAGGCTTTCTGAAGCACTCAAAAATAATGAAACATTAACAACGCTCATTCTCAGAGAGAATGAAAAAATAACAGAAAAAAGTGTGCGTGTGCTTCTTGAGATGCTTAAAACGAATAGAACCTTAAGTCGATTGTATTTAGGAGAAGGAAATTATATAAAAATAAACTCTGGTTTAATGGAGTATATTAATGCGTGTATTCAAGATAATTATGTTATTACAATATTAGAATTTCCAAAATTTAATTTTTTTGTAAACGAGGATAGAAAACTATGGCGTGGTTGTTTATCTGAAATCAACAAAGTGATCGAGCGTAATAATAAATGTATTGAAGAAAATGTTGAAAATTTTGAACATATTTTTCTTGATCTAGATCGACTCCTTCAGAAAAAACAATTTTTATCTGAAGAAATGACCCATGATGCTATTTTAAAATTAAAAGAAGCGATGGATAACCTTATTAATATTCCTTTGGATCACCCAAGATTCAGTGAATTTCAAGAAAAGATAAATGAAATCATCCATCCTTTTTATGTTTTAGTTTCAAATATTAAAAATAATGCTGAATTACGTGCTGAGCTTTTATCTGTTTATGCCGCCATCACGCCTGAAGAAAGAGCCTATCCTGCTGCGCAGTTTGAATTAGCTAGTTTTTATGGTTCTGAATTAGCGTCTGCTAAAAGTTATTTGACTGAAAAATCAGTTCCTAAAGATGAAGACTCGGGAGAATATTTAAGCGCTTTAGTGGGTTATCTTGTGCATGCAGAAAATTACAATGCTTTAATTAAAGAAAAAATAGAAACGGATGCTTTCTATGATCTTCTTGTGAAAATTCTTATTACGGGAAAGACAAAGCAAGAGATGAGCCCAGCGCTAGCAGAGATGGAATTAGCTTTGTCAAAAGAGGCGCTAGAATGTAAAAGAAAATGTATCAAAATAATTAATGATATTAGGCAAGAACGGCATATTGATATTGCTATTGCAGAAGCAGTTTATGAAACATTACCTTATATTGTTCCAGAAAACCAAAGAGGTGCCACATCGAAAGATGTTTCTTCTTCTTCGTCATCTTCATCAGTGCCTAGGATGAAATAAAAGATAGACTCGTCGCAGATGACGGGGTAAGAAAATTATTTCAATCCATGAATTAATTTTCCCAAGCCATATTCTTCCAGCGCTTCTTTCAAGCGTTTGCGAATTAAGTGAGGGTGGGGAAATGTCAATACTTCTTGTAATAATTGGCGTGCAGCATCGAGTGTGAAACTTCGGATGACCCATTTTATACGTAATAAACTCGATGCATTCATACTTAAGGCATCAAATCCCATCGCTAAAAGTAAAATCACCGATAAAGGATCGCCGGCCATCTCTCCACAAATGCTTACCATTTTCCCCGCGCGATGTACGTTTTCAACGGTTTGTATCAAAGCGTATAACACAGCCGGATGTAAGGTGTCATACAAAGAAGCGACATGCGGATTGTTGCGATCAACCGCTAAAAGGTATTGCGTTAAGTCGTTGCTGCCAATCGAAACAAAATCCACACGTTGTGCAATTAAATCAGATTGATAAACAGCAGACGGTACTTCAATCATGACGCCTACCGGCGGAAAAGGTGCGTCAGGTATTTTTGTTAATACTTCTTGATGCGCTTTTTGAATTAAAAGCATGGCATCATCAATTTCAGTCAAGGTGCTGATCATCGGTAACATGATTCTTAAATTATTTAATCCAATATTCGCCATTAACATGGCGCGCACTTGTGTTAAGAAAATTTCAGGATGATCCAGTGTCACACGAATCCCGCGCCAGCCTAAGGAGGGATTCTCTTCTTCAATCGGAAAATACGGTAATGATTTATCGCCGCCAATGTCTAATGTGCGCATGATGACAGGTTTGGGCGCTTGTGATTTTAATAATTGCTTGTAAAGAATACGCTGCTCTTCTTCTGAGGGAAAACTATCACGAATCATGAAAGGGACTTCTGTGCGGTAAAGTCCAATACCATCGGCTTCTTGTGAAAGAGAGATAGCCGCGTCAGAAGGTAAGCCTACATTAATTAATAAAGGAACCCCATAGCCATCTAATGTTTCACTGGGTAGTTTTCGTAATTCCTCAAGATGAATATCTAATTTTTTTTCTTGATCGATAAGCGCATGGTAGTCATGTATTACCTTTTCAGAAGGTGAAACGATCACTTGTCCATAATGTCCATCGACGATCAAAGGGGTGTTGTCCGTGATTTGTGTTGGGATGCTGTTGATGCCCATCACGGTGGGGACACTCATGGCACGTGCAAGAATCGCAACATGTGAATAAACCGAGCCTTTAGCAGAAACAATACCGCGTATTTTGCCTGAGGTGGCGTGTGCAAGATCACCGGCCGTGATGTTATTGCCTACTAAAATAGTGTCTTCATGATAAGTGATTTCTTCTGAATGAACATTCTGTAAGTAAGATAAAATACGTTGTCCTAAATATTTTAAATCGTTTGCGCGTTCATGAAGATAGGGATCATCGATAATCTCAAATTGTTTTACGTGTGAGAAAATTCCTTTTTTTAAGGCACTTTGTGCCCAGAAACCTTGTTTTATATGATCGGTAATGTCATTGATGAGTGTGTCACTTTCAAGGATTTTTAAATAAACATCAAAGAGTGCCAAATCTTCTTTTGTTAAACGAGAAGAAAGTTGCTGGCTTAAAGAGGCGATTTCATCACGTGTGGCGTCCAGTGCAAGATGAAATGATTTTATTTCTTCTTCAATATTTTCTACTAGGCGATCAGGAATGGTTTCAAGATCAGCAATAGAAAATAAACGTAAGGCTTTCCCGACCGCAAAGCCGGGAACTGTGGGTAATCCAAATAAAACGAGTTCTTGTTCATGATTGCCGTAAGAGGCATCCAGCAATTTATTGAGCGCACCTGTTGATTGAGAATGTGAGATGATCGTTGCAAGCTGCGCGGCAAGCGTTAATAAAAAAGCTTCTTCTGTTTCCTCAAAACGACGTTTTGTTTTTTGTTGAACGATAATGACGCCTAGTAGTTGACGGTGATGGATGATGGGTGCGCCTAAGAGAGCAAAAAAATCTTCTTCACCTGTCTCTTTATGAAAAGCGTAGTGCGTATGTGCAGTGGCATCTTCAAGGTTGAAAACTTCTGATTGTTTTCCAATTAAGCTGATGATGCCTTCATCATGGCGTAGGCGTGTTTGCCCAACACAACTGGGGTTTAAACCGTCGGTTGCAATGAGAAGATATTGTTTCGTGCGAGCATCGTAAAGAAAAATAGTGCAAGCATCGGCATTGATCGCTTCACGCACGCGCTGCACTAAAATCTGGAAGGCTTCTCCCAAATTATGAGCGTTATTGATTTCTTGTACGATGCGTCGAAGAATGTTTAACATAATAATTCTACTTAATGAAAGCCGCTAATTCCTGTAAAGCTTGTCGATAAACTTGACGTTTAAAATGAATGACTTGTTGGATGGGATACCAGTAATCGACCCAACACCAATCATCAAACTCAGGTTCATCACTTTTTTCTAAACAAACCGCCGTGTCTTCACTGATTAATTTTAGCAGAAACCATTTTTGTTTTTGGCCAATGCATACAGGTTTAAAATGCTTTCGTTGAAAATAACTTGGAAGTTTGTATCGTAGCCAGTGTTTTGTATTTCCTAAAATATGAATATCTTGGGGTTTTAATCCCAATTCTTCATAGAGCTCACGATAAAGTGCTTCCTCGATGGATTCATTTTTTTTAATACCGCCTTGAGGAAATTGCCAGGCATCTTGCCCAATGCGTTTGGCCCATAAAGCTAAATTTTCTTTATTGATAACGATGATGCCAATGTTTGGTCGATATCCGTCTTTATCAATCACAATAGTCTCAAGCATCACAGGGAATAAGCTATTGTCTATTCTCTTAATAAACCAAGTCAAGAAATTATTTTAAATAAAAAAAACCCTTATTTTTTGGCGGAAGAAATGATTTTTTCAATTTCGTTTTTTCGTTCATTCAGTGAAGGAATGCTGTTCATGATTATTTCTTTTGAGTGTAGACGTTCTTGTCGTTGTTGATGGCGTGATTTTATTTTTTCTTTCGAAAAAATAGGGGAGGTGAGGGAGGTGAGTGAAATGCAATCCACGGGGCAAGGCGGTAAGCATAATTCGCAACCGATACATTCTTGAGAAATGACAGTATGCATTTGTTGAGAGGCACCGACGATTGCATCCACGGGACAGACGTCTAAGCATTGCGTACAGCCGATACAAGCGGATTCATCGATAATAGCTATTTTATAGACTGACGGGTTCACTTTACTGTATCGCCGGGGTTTGCGCCTGTTTGGGGTTCTAGAAGCCAGAGCTTTTCACTTTCAGGTGATTTTGCAAGAATGAGCATGCCTTCAGAAATACCAAAACGCATTTTACGAGGCGTTAAATTTGCAACGATGAGTGTGAGTTTACCTTCGAGTTCTTCAGGATGGTAAGCGTGTTTAATGCCTGCGAAAATTTCTCGTGTTTCCCCGCCTAAATCTACGGTTAGCTTTAATAATTTATCAGCTTCAGGGATAGATTCTGCTTTTATTATTTTTGCGACACGTAAATCAATTTTGTCAAAATCTTCGTAAGAAATAAGGGGTTTGATGGAGTTTGTCATAGAGAGCCTCTTGATTATTGTACTAAAGGTATGAAATCGTTTATCTTTCGTAGCAAATTATGATATGTGAAATGGCGCACAAAGCAATATGAATCGATCAAACATCGTATCCCATGCCGTACAAGCCAACTTAAAAACGCTTGCGAATGTGAAAAATACCATTGCGATTGCCTCAGGGAAAGGCGGTGTGGGTAAATCCACAGTTGCAGTAAATTTAGCGTTGGCTTTATCAAGCCTAGGCGTGCGTGTGGGTATATTGGATGCTGATATTTATGGTCCCAGCCAAGGTATGATGTTAGGTATTGCAGAGCGTCCCATCGTGCAAGATAAAAAAATGAAGCCTATTGAAAAATATGGCATTCAATCGATGTCAATGGCTTATCTTGTGGAGGAAAGTACGCCGATGGTGTGGCGAGGGCCGATGGTGAGTATGGCTCTGCAACAAATGTTAAATGACACCTTATGGGATGATTTGGATTTTTTAATTATTGATTTACCGCCAGGGACAGGTGACATTCAGCTGACCTTAGTTCAGAAAATTCCTTTAACTGCCGCCATAATCGTGACGACACCACAAGACATTGCCTTGTTAGATGCGACACGTGCGATTGAAATGTTCGCTAAAGTGCGCGTCCCTGTGTTAGGAGTAATTGAAAATATGAGTTACCACCTTTGTGATGCTTGCGGTCATCAAGATTTTTTATTTGGTGAAGGTGGCGGAGAGCGGATAGCAAAACGTTACAAAGTTTCTTTATTAGGAAAAGTGCCTTTATTGCGTGAGATACGCGAGCATGTCGATGCAGGTCAACCCAGTGTTGCGATAAATAAAGAAAGTGAAGTTAGCCAAGTTTTCCATCGTATCGCACAAACTGTAATGGACACCTTGTCTTTGCAATCAAAAGATTACACTTCAAAATTCCCCAAAATTATTATTGACGATAAGTAGTTTTTTTATTTTTTTATTGTACATTAAGCTTTTTTGGAGTTGTAAAGAAAGGGATAGGAAATAATTATTGTTTTTTATGAGGAGTAGGTATATATGAAAAGTGCAGAAGCAGAAAGTAAAATAGGAGGTGCTGAGCGCACTCAATTAACGAACACGACCCTATCTTTGGATGGGGATGAGGTTCTTCAAGTTACGAATACAGACATCAATTCCTCAGTCTTGAGGGCGAATAAATTACAGTTTGTGGGTTGTGTATTGTCAGATGTGAATGTGACAGGAAAAGAAGTTGAATTAAAAGGAACGACAGTTAGAAACTCAACGATAACTGCAGATATGTTAGTCATTCACTCTGGAGTATTGTTTATTGGTTCAAATCTGTGTGTGCAGAATATACGAGGTAGCGCACTATCCTTGAGCGGTAACGCTCAGGGCTTCTTTTTGGGATTGGCTTCGGAGTCTGGCAGTAGTAGCACGGCGAGCTCGTCATCGACAAGTAGGGCGTGTCCCTAAAGGTTTTTCTCGGCTACAAAAAGAGTAGGATGGGTCGAATTTTTCGAAAATTTTCGTCAAATATTCCCGATATTATCCTCAAATTTTCGAAAAATTTGTCTCAATCCCCTCTTTTTTCGCATCGAGAAAACCTTTAAGGACAGGCCCTACACCTTTTAAAAAATAAAATGTCTTTCGGCAGTTTCTCGTCGGATCGCTTAAGTTTTGATTTTTAAGGAAGAGAGATAAAGCTTAACTTGAAGCTTGTTTGCATCCTTATTCTCGATTCTCGAAAGAATGCTCTCACCTTTCCTCGTATGCATCTGCTTTCACTGTATGATCCGGGTAGATGATGCTCGAAAGACATTTTTTCCTTTCACTCTAATTATAGTTTATTCCTTGCGCTTTGCCTTTAATCAGGACTAAAATAGTCTACTTTCTTCCTTAAGAAGCTGAAGTGAATGTTAAAAATAAATAAATTAGCGGATTATGGGTTGATGGTGATGAGTTGTTTGGCGCATCATCGAAAACCTTTAAATACACCTGAAATTGCGGCATTCACGCATCTTTCAGTGCATACCGTCAGTAAAGTTTTAAAATGTTTAACGCGCCATGGTTTATTACACTCAAAGCGTGGCATGCAAGGAGGGTATTGGCTTGCCTTGCCTGCAGAAAATATCACCTTGAATCACATGCTAGCGGCTTTAGAAGAAGATTTAGCTGTGACGGAGTGTGCACAAGGCCAGGGTGTATGTAAGGTAGAGCATTTTTGTGGGATACGTCATAACTGGAAAATGATCAATAAATATTTTCAGTCTATGTTAAGCAAAATTACTTTAGCAGATATGTTAGGGCGTCTCCCTAAAGATTTTTCTCGGCTGCAAAAAGAGTAGGATTGGTCAAATTTTTCGAAAATCCTCGTCAAATATTCCCGATATTATCCTCGGATTTTCGGAAAATTTGTCTCAATCTCCTCTTTTTTCGCATCGAGAAAACCTTTAGGGAGACGCCCTAAAGCCTGCTGTGAAATTAAAAGAGAAGCTTGAGGTTTATTGAAAATGTCGACAGCCCTTCATCATCTTCTGGATAAAGAATATCAACATGGTTTTGTAACACAGATTGATTCAGACACTTTGCCCTGCGGTTTGAGTGAGGACGTCATTAAAATTATTTCAGCAAAAAAAAATGAGCCTGAATTTTTACTGCAATGGCGTTTGAAAGCTTACCGTGCTTGGTTGAAAATGTCAGAACCTCATTGGGCAAATTTAAAATATGATCCGATTGATTATCAAAAAATAAGTTATTACTCCGCACCAAAATTAAAAAAACAAGTGAAAAGTTTAGAAGAAATCGATCCGGAAATTTTAAAAACCTATGAAAAATTAGGTATTTCTTTGCGTGAACAACAACATTTGGCCGGTGTTGCGGTGGATGCGGTGTTTGATAGTGTTTCGGTGGCCACAACTTTTAAAGAAAAATTATCAGAATTAGGCATTGTTTTTTGCTCTTTTTCAGAAGCAGTTCAGACACATCCTCATCTTATTCAATTATATTTAGGCACGGTTGTCTCACAAGGAGATAATTTTTTTGCGGCCTTGAATTCTGCGGTATTTACTGACGGTTCTTTTGTTTACGTACCAAAAAACGTACGTTGCCCGATGGAGTTATCAACTTATTTTAGAATTAATGCGGCGAACACAGGGCAGTTTGAGCGTACGCTGATTATTGCAGATGAAGGTAGTTATGTGAGTTATCTTGAAGGATGCACAGCGCCTAAACGTGATGAAAATCAATTACACGCTGCTATTGTGGAATTGATTGCATTAAAGGATGCACATATCAAATATTCTACGGTACAAAATTGGTATCCAGGAGATAAAGAAGGGAAAGGGGGTATTTTTAATTTTGTAACAAAACGAGGTTTGTGTCGCGGTGAAAATTCAAAAATTTCTTGGACGCAAGTAGAAACGGGTTCTGCGATCACATGGAAATATCCCAGCGTTATTTTAAAAGGGGATCATTCAGTCGGTGAATTTTATTCTGTGGCAGTGACGAATCATCATCAACAAGCTGATACGGGCACGAAAATGATTCACATTGGAAAAAATACCAAAAGCACCATTATTTCAAAAGGTATTTCTGCGGGGAAGGGCCAGAATACTTATCGTGGGAAAGTGCAAATATTAAAAAAATCTGAAAATGCGCGTAATTATACGCAATGTGATTCTTTGTTATTAGGTTCGCAGTGTGGCGCACATACCTTTCCTTTTATTGATGTAAAAAATGAAACGGCGC
>Ga0155457_176_pt1 | contig 8551 bp, 8 predicted proteins | sample RifCSPhighO2_12_FD_107115 | JGI IMG/M metagenome (GOLD analysis project Ga0155457, IMG submission 107115) | Gammaproteobacteria bacterium RIFCSPHIGHO2_12_38_15
TAACGTTTGCTGTTTTCGTGGGTTTTACCATGAAATTTGTATGGCCCCCGATCACAAACGCGTTAGCACAACGTCAAAAACGGATTGCAGAAGGTCTGGCGGCGGCAGAACGTGGTAAACATGAATTGCAATTGTCGCAAGAACAAGCCCTTCTCCAATTAAGAGAAGCGCGCGCACAAGCAGGAAAAATAATAGAACAGGCCCAACACAAAGGATCTGTGTTGGTGGAGCAAGCAAAAGAGAAAGCGATAGAAGAAGGAAAAAATATAAAGAAGGCAACAGAAAGTGAACTTACGCAGCAAATTGAAAATGTAAAATCTGATTTGCGTAAGGAAGTGGCGTTGATTGCTCTCCAAGGTGCAGAAAAAATTATTGCACAACACCTCAACCCACAGTCACACCACACTTTAATTAATAAAATTATTGACGAGATTTAATAATGCAAGATTTGCTTACCCTCGCCCGTCCCTATGCAAAAGCAGCATTTGAATTTGCAGTGACGGAGCAAAAAATAAAAGAATGGCAAAGTTTTTTATACATGGCAGCTTGTGCTATGAAAGATCCGCAAACACAAGCTTTTCGAAAGAATGTGCATACCTTAGAAATTCAAGTATTACAGTTGCTCATCGGTGTATTGAAAAATCAGAGTGACGAAGCGATGCTGCGTTTTTTGAAAATGTTGGCGGGGCATCATCGTTTAGAATTATTGCCGATGATATCGCGTCTTTTTCATAAATATAATTTAGAGTATGAAAATAAAATTGATGTCGATGTTTATAGTGTGCTGCCATTAACACCCGAACAAACACAGAAGTTATGTGTCAAACTTGAAAACCGTTTACAACGAAAAATCGTATTGCATGAACATGCAGATGCTAATTTATTAGGGGGGATCGTGGTTCGTGCGGGTGATTTTGTTATTGATAATTCTTTGCGTGGTCGTTTGCAGCGGCTTACGCATGTTTTGGTAGATTAGACTTCTTTTGAGGATACGCTAATATGCAAGCATTAAGTCCTGTTGAAATCAGTGAATTGATCAAAGCGCGCATCGCGCAATTTAGTATAGCGCCTTCTGTTCGTACAGAAGGGGTGATCGTGAGTTTGAAAGATGGCATCGTGCGTATTCATGGTTTGGATGATGTGATGCAAGGAGAAATGCTGCAGTTTAATGATCATACCTATGGGATGGCATTGAACTTAGAGCGAGACTCAGTGGGCGCGATTGTCTTGGGACCTTATGAACATTTGAACGAAGGGCAAACCGTAAAATGCACGGGGCGTATTTTAGAAGTGCCTGTGGGAGAAGCATTGTTAGGTCGTGTGGTGGATGCCTTGGGGAATGCGATTGATGGGAAGGGTGCAATTAAATCGACGCTTACTTCACCTGTTGAAAAGGTAGCGCCTGGGGTCATTGCACGTCAATCTGTTTCACAACCTTTGCAAACGGGAATTAAATCCATCGATACCATGACGCCGATTGGGCGAGGTCAGCGTGAATTGATCATTGGTGATAGACAAACAGGAAAAACCGCCATTGCTATCGACACGATCTTAAATCAAATTCATTCCGACACAGTTTGTATTTACGTTGCGATTGGGCAGAAAACCTCATCGGTTGCCAATGTTGTGCGAAAACTTGAAGAACACGGTGTGTTAAACAAAACGATTGTTGTTGCAGCCAATGCAGCGGATGCGGCTTCTTTACAATTTATTGCGCCTTATGCCGGTTGTGCGATGGGAGAATATTTTCGTGATCGGGGGCAGGATGCCCTTATCATTTATGATGATTTAACCAAGCACGCCTGGGCGTACCGTCAAATTTCATTATTATTACGAAGACCGCCGGGACGAGAAGCTTATCCGGGTGATGTTTTTTATTTACATTCACGTTTATTAGAGCGTGCTTCACGTGTGAATACACACTACGTTGAGAAAATGACAGAAGGCAAAATAAAAGGAAAAACAGGCTCATTGACGGCCATACCGATCATTGAAACACAAGCGGGGGATGTTTCTGCTTTTATTCCCACGAACGTCATTTCGATCACAGACGGACAAATTTTCCTTGAAACAGATTTATTTAATGCGGGCATTCGTCCTGCGGTGAATGCGGGTTTATCTGTCTCGCGCGTGGGGGGAGCGGCGCAAACAAAAATCATTAAAAAATTGGCGGGAGGGGTGCGTATTGCGCTGGCTCAATACCGCGAATTAGCGGCCTTTGCGCAATTTGCTTCGGATTTAGATGAGGCGACGAAAAAACAATTGAATCGAGGTCAGCGTTTCACAGAAGTGATGAAGCAAGATCAATATCAACCTTTAACGGTCGCGGAGACAGCCGTGATTTTCTTTGCAGCAGATCGTGGTTATTTGGATAATGTTTCTTTGCCTAAGATAAAAGAATTTGAAAAAAATTTAAGAGAATACATGAATCACACGCAAGCTAAATTAATAAAACACATCAATGACACGGGTGATTACAGTGTTGAGATTGAAGAAGAAATTAAAAAAGCGATTGAAACTTTTAAATCTTCTTACGCGGAATAATCATGTCTAACACGAAAGAGCTTCGTCATCAAATTCGTAGCATCAGTAACACAAAAAAAATCACGAGTGCCATGGAAATGGTGGCAGCCAGTAAAATGCGAAAAGCGCAAGAACGCATGATGATGGCGCGACCTTACGCCGATCACATTCAACAGGTCATCGATCATATTTCCACAGCGCATCCGGAATATCATCATCCTTTTTTAGAAAAGCGCACGACCTTTAAAAAAACGGGATTGATAGTGATTACTTCCGATCGTGGTTTGTGTGGTGGCTTGAACGTTAATCTTTTAAAAACAGCAGTTGCGACGATCAATCAATGGCAAAAGCAAGCGGTTACAACAGAATTTTGTGTTGTTGGGAATAAAGGCGAAACTTTTTTCCGGCGTTATGGCGGGAATGTACTTGCTTCATTGACGCAAATAGGTGATGCGCCCCGATTGATAGATTTAGTGGGGACGATCAAGGTCATGTTGGATCATTTCATTGAAAAAAAAATTGATGGCTTGTTCATTATTCACAACAAGTTTGTGAGCACGATGACGCAGCGCCCTGATGTTTTGCAATTGTTACCGATCATTTCCCGTCAAGAAACCAAATCGGATCATTACTGGGATTATATTTACGAACCGGAAGCCAAAACATTATTAGATTTAATATTGCAGCGTTACATTGAAGCGCAAGTATACCGAGGTGTTGTTGAGAATATTGCGTGTTTTCAAGCGGCGCAGATGGTTGCGATGAAAAACGCGACGGAAAATGCAGGACAATTAATTGATGAATTACGATTAGTGTATAACAAAGCACGACAAGCGGGGATTACGCAAGAGTTGGCGGAAATCGTGAGTGGTGCCGCCGCAGTGTAACGAAAGAGAGGTTAATGATGAATGGTAATATTGTTGAAGTGATTGGTGCGGTAGTTGACGTAGAATTTCCGCATGGGCACATCCCTGGCATTTATGATGCCTTAGAGATTGAGGGAACAGATTTAATATTAGAAGTACAACAACAAATGGGAGATGGTGTTGTCAGGACGATCGCCTTAGGTTCTACGGACGGTATGCGACGTGGTTTAAAAGTAAAAAACACGGGAGAGCCTATTCGAGTGCCGGTGGGAAAGAAAACCTTAGGGCGCATCATGGATGTTTTAGGCAGACCGATTGATGAATTAGGGCCTGTGGGAGCGGAAGAGCTTTGGTCGATTCACCGTTCTGCGCCTGCATTTACAGATCAAGCGGTGAATAATCAATTGCTTGAAACGGGAATCAAGGTCATCGATTTAATTTGTCCTTTTGCCAAAGGCGGCAAGGTAGGATTATTTGGCGGTGCGGGTGTAGGCAAGACGGTCAACATGATGGAGCTTATTCGTAATATTGCCATTGAGCACAGTGGCTATTCTGTTTTTGCGGGGGTAGGCGAGCGTACGCGAGAAGGCAATGATTTTTATCATGAAATGAAAGAGTCGAGTGTATTAGACAAAGTATCTTTAGTGTATGGACAGATGAATGAACCGCCGGGAAATCGTTTACGTGTTGCTTTAACGGGATTAACGGTTGCAGAAAAATTTCGGGATGAAGGGCGCGATGTACTTTTGTTTATTGATAATATTTATCGTTACACCTTGGCGGGTGTAGAAGTTTCTGCGTTATTGGGGCGTATGCCTTCAGCGGTAGGATATCAGCCGACTTTAGCGGCGGAAATGGGCGCTTTGCAAGAGCGTATCACATCAACCAAAACGGGATCGATTACCTCTGTGCAAGCGGTATATGTACCGGCGGATGATTTAACGGATCCCTCTCCTGCCACGACGTTTGCGCATTTGGACGCGACGGTGGTCTTGTCACGACAGATTGCAGAGTTAGGCATTTACCCTGCGATAGATCCTTTAGATTCGACGAGTCGACAATTAGATCCTTTAGTGATTGGGCAAGAGCATTATGATGTAGCGCGCAAAGTGCAAGGAACTTTACAGCGTTATAAAGAATTAAAGGACATCATTGCGATCCTGGGTATGGATGAATTATCAGAAGAAGACAAGTTAACGGTGAGTCGTGCGCGCAAGATTCAGCGATTTTTATCGCAGCCTTTCTTTGTAGCGGAAGTTTTCACGGGCAGTCCAGGCAAGTATGTTCCTTTAAAAGAAACGATTCGTGGATTTAAGGGGATTATTGCGGGTGAATATGATCATTTGCCAGAGCAAGCGTTTTATATGGTAGGGACGATTGAAGAAGTAGAAGAGAAGGCGAAGAAGTTATAGCGTGCTTCACCCAGCCACGTCTCTCCCATACGCGGGTGAGGGTAATCAATTAACAGGAGAAGTATGATGAACGCTGTTCCCATCCAAGTTGCTATTGTGAGTGCTGAGAAACAAATCTTTTCTGGTTCTGCGGAAATGGTTGTTGTGACAGGAGAATTAGGTGAGTTAGGTGTGATGCATGGACACAGCCCCTTGGTAACACGACTAAAGCCAGGGCAAATACGCATTGTAAAGCCCGATTACGCAGACACAGAAGAAATGTACTATATTTCAGGCGGCATACTTGAAGTGCAGCCTGAGACCGTAACCATTTTAGCAGACACTGTTGTGCGCGCAGATGACTTAGATGAAGCAAAAGCCATTGAAATCCGCGAAAATGCCCTACGTAAAATGAAACAACGCAAAACAGAATTTAACATCGCGCATGCCACTTCTGAGTTAGCTGAAGCGGCGGCTCAATTACAAACGATCCAACGTTTGCGAAAACAAGCGAAAAAATAAATATTCCATGTGGTTAGTATTAGGATACATGTGTTCTTATACGATGCTTATTATTACGGCATGATAAATCAAAAGATAATTTAAAAAGACAATGGCATTAAATCAAATAATTCACACTCAAGACCTTGTTTCTTCTATTTTAAGCCTGGATAATAAGCGTTTTTTGGATGAAGAACGTCATGTCTCTTTCTGTCATTATTCTTGCTGCCGGACGTGGAATGCGTATGCATTCTGCCAAACCCAAGGTTTTGCATCTTTTGGCAGGCAAGCCCCTCTTAGAACATGTCATCCTTCAGGCGCAAACCTTATCGCCTACAGAAATATTCTGTGTTGTCGGTGAGGGACGAGAGCAGGTCATGGAATCTTTAAAAGCGTATCCCGTGCGCTGGATTCATCAAGAAAAACAATTAGGGACAGGGCATGCTGTTCTGCAAGTCTTGCCCCATCTTAACCCAGCCTATCCCGTTTTGATTCTTTATGGCGATGTCCCTTTAATTTCATCTGACACTTTAAAACAATTATTAAATACATTGGTGAATCATGAATTGTCTTTGCTTGTGGCACAGCTTGAAAATGTCGAAGGCTTAGGACGGATCGTGCGTGACAAACAAGGGAAAATACAACGTATTGTTGAAGAGCGTGATGCGACAAACGAAGAAAAGAAAATTAAAGAAATCAACACGGGCGTCTTGGCTGCATCATTTTCTGCATTACAACATTGGCTTCCTAAAGTAACAACGCAGAATAATCAACACGAATATTATTTACCGGATGTCATTAATTTGGCGGTAGCGGCGGGAGTCGCTGTCATCACGCATACGGCCCTGCATGCTGATGAAATCTTGGGTGTGAACACGCGTGCACAACTGGCTCATTTGGAGCGTGTCTATCAAAAAAAAAGAATTGAAAACTTGATGGCGCAGGGGATTTCTTTCACAGATCCAGCGCGCTGTGATGTGCGTGGTGAGGTGATAGCTGAACCTGATGTATTAATTGAAAGTAATGTGTTATTTGAAGGTCAGGTCAGCCTAGGGGAAGGAACGGTGATAGGGCCGAACAATCACATTCGTGACAGTCGCATCGGAAAAAACGTGGTGATAAAGGCCAACTGTGTGATTGAAGAAGCCGAGATTGCGGATGGTTGTGTGATAGGCCCTTTTTCACGTATACGCCCAGGCACTGAGTTGAAAGAAAACGTACACATCGGCAGTTTTGTGGAAGTGAAAAAATCGAAAATAGGTAAAGGCACGAAAGCTAATCATTTAACATATTTGGGCGATGCAGATATTGGCGAAGAGGTTATCATTGGTGCAGGAACAATAACCTGTAATTATGATGGTGTTGACAAACATGAAACGCGTATAAAAGACCGTGCTTTCATAGGATCTAACACGGCTTTGGTTGCGCCAGTGGAGGTAGGACAAGATGCTGTGATTGGTGCGGGTTCTGTGATCACAAAAGACGCGCCGGCCGCGCAATTGACCTTAGCGCGGAGCCGACAAACGACAATTGCGCATTGGCAGAAACCGAAAAAGAGGAAGAAAATATGTGTGGAATAGTAGGTGCAAAATGCAGATTAATCAAATTAAAAATTTAATAAAAAAAGGGGAATCACAGAATATTGAATTTAAGAAATCAACAGCGCAGTTGCAAGCGGCTATTGAGACAATATGTGCTTTTTTGAATGGTAGTGGAGGTGTTGTGTTGATAGGTGTTTCTAATGATGGAAAAATCATCGGACAGGACATCAGTGATCACACAAGACAAGAAATTGCAAAAGAAATAAATAAAATTGAGCCTGCTGCGCAAGTTGTAGTGAATGAGATTTTAATATCGGAAAAAAAATATCTGATTATGATGCAAGTGAATTCAGGTCATCATGCTCCTTATATTTATGATGGAAGAGCCTATCGTCGTAATCAAGCAACCACCTCTAAAATGCCACAACATCGGTATGAACAATTGTTAGTTGCACGAGGGCAGTTGAATTATTCATGGGAAGAAGTGCTTGCGTCTGAATACAGTATAAAAGATCTTGATCAAGAAGAGATATACAAAACTATTGCAGATGGAATACGTGAAAATCGAATTCCAGCAAGCACGCAAAGAGAAGATATTAAAGGAATTTTAAAGCGTCTTGAGCTTATGAAAGAGGGATTTTTAAAACGTGCTGCCGTGATGCTTTTTGCTAAACAGAGGGCCTTAGGATTTTCTCAATGCATGATTAAAATGGCTCGTTTTGAGGGAACTGACAAACTTGGCAATTTTATTGATAATCAACAAATACGAGGGAATGCATTTAATTTATTGGAAGAAGCAGATGCTTTTCTTCGCCGACACTTAGCAATAGCTGGTTTTTTTAAGCCGGATCAATTTAAACGAATTGATAAACCGACCCTTCCGGTCATGGCTGTTCGAGAAGCGCTGATTAATGCTCTCTGTCATCGTGATTATTCTGACAAATCAACAGATATTGCGCTGGCTATTTTTGATGATCGCCTTGAAATATGGAATAGTGGAGAGCTGCTTAATAAGCTCACGGTTAAAAGTTTGAGGCATTCCCATCATTCTGTATTGAGAAACAAACTCATTGCAAATGTTTTTTACGTAAGAGGTTTTATTGAAAAATGGGGTATTGGTACAAACAAAATGATTTCTTTGTGTAAACAAGAAGATCTTCCTGAGCCAGAATTTAGAGAAAACCAGGGAGGATTAACTGTTATTTTTAGATTTAAAAAATTAATTGGGCAAGATAGAAAAAAGAATAAACCAGAGAGAACGTTACGTCAGGATGAAATATTAAAATTGCTTCGAAGTTCGAAACTCAATGGTGCTCAGCTGACGAATAAATTAAAAAGTGCGCCTTCTGTTAGGATGGTTCAAAAAGATTTATTGCAATTAGAGCGTGCTGGTTTGGTTAGGCGGGAAGGTAAAGCGCGTGCTATGGTTTGGGTTATTATTTAAATCAAATTTTGAATTACGAACTATTGCGAACTATTGCGAACTATTGCGAACCTGGTCTCTGTGTGTAAAAATGTGCCGGACTTTAAATATTATTGGCACTGGGTGGTCATTAAAATTTTTATCGTGATTTAAAAAACTAAATAAATGTAAAAGTTTATGTATGAGCAGAAACCGAAAAAGAGGAAGAAAATATGTGTGGAATCGTAGGTGCGTGTGCACAACGTGATGTTGCGCCGTTATTGTTAGCGGGATTACAGCATTTAGAATACCGAGGTTATGATTCTG
>Ga0155457_137_pt1 | contig 8244 bp, 4 predicted proteins | sample RifCSPhighO2_12_FD_107115 | JGI IMG/M metagenome (GOLD analysis project Ga0155457, IMG submission 107115) | Gammaproteobacteria bacterium RIFCSPHIGHO2_12_38_15
ACAGACCAACCGTTTTTATCTTGTTGCGTCAAAATCCTCGTGAGTTGTTCTGATGTCAGTTTTCCGTTTTCAAGTGCGTTCTTTAGCAACTGGAGATAGGCTTGTATTGTCGCCGCATCTAGATAACAAAAGCTGTCCATCCCAACAGAATAACAAACAATGTTCATGCCAACAGACCGACCTTCTTTATCTTGTTGCATCAAAAGCATCATGAGTTTTTCTGATGTCAAATTTCCGCTTTCAAGCATGTTCTCTAGCATTTTGAGATAGGCTTGTGTTGTCGCGTTATCTTTTCTATCAACAATGAACATCCCGACAGACCCGCCGTCTTTATTTTGTTTCGTCAAGAGAATCGCCAGTTGTTCTGATGTCAGATTTCCGCTTTCAAGCACGTTCTTTAGCAACTGGAGATAGGCTTGTGTTATTGTTGCATCTTGATGACGAACAAGGCGCATCCCGACAGACCAAGCGTTTTTATTTTGTTGCACCAAGATCGTCCTGAGTTGTTCTGATGTCAGTTTTCCGTTTTCAAGCGCGTCCTTTAGCAACTGGAGATAGGCTTGTGTTCTTGTTGTTCCGTCTAGATCAAAAGCAATGATCATCCCGACAGACCAACCGTCTTTATCTTGTTGCGTCAAAATCCTCGTGAGTTGTTCTGATGTCAGTTTTCCGTTTTCATGCGCGTCCTTGAGCAACTGGAGATAGGCTTGTGTTGTTGTTGCTCGATAACGAGCAATGAACATCCCGACAGACCAACCGTTTTTATCTTGTTGCGTCAAAATCCTCGTGAGTTGTTCTGATGTCAGTTTTCCGTTTTCAAGTGCGTTCTTTAGCAACTGGAGATAAGCTTGTATTGTCGCTTCATTTTGATGACAAGCAATGAACATCCCGACAGACCGGCCGTCAGTCTTTTGTTGCGTCAAAAGAATCGTGAGTTCTTCTGATGTCAGTTTTCTGTTTTCAAGCGCGTCCTTTAGCAACTGGAGATACTGTTGTGTTATCGCTGCATCTTGAAAACGAGCAATGTGCATCCCAATAGATGAGCCGTTTTTATTTTGTTGCATCAAGAGCATCGTGAATTGTTCTGACGTCAATTTTTCATTTTCAATCGCGTTCTTTAGCAACTGGAGATAGGCTTGTGTTGTTGTTGCATCTTGAAGACAAGCAATGGCTATCCCGACAGACCAACCGTCAGTATTTTGTTGCGTCAAGAGCGTTGTGAATTGTTCTGATGTCAGTTTTCCGCTTTCAAGCACGTCTTTTAGCAACTGGAGATACTGTTGTGTTGCCGCGTTATCTTTTTTATCAACAATGAACATCCCGACAGACCAACCGCTTTTACTTTGTTGTGTCAAGAGCGTTGTGAGTTGTTCTGACGTCAGTTTTCCGTTTTTAAGCGCGTCCTTTAGCAACTGGAGATACTGTTGTGTTGTCGCTACATCTTGATAACGAGCAATGTTCATCCCCACAGATGAGCCGTTTTTATTTTGTTGTGTCAAGAGCGTCGTGAATTGTTCTGATGTCAGTTTTTCATTTTCAATCGCCCTCTTTAGCAACTGGAGATAGGCTTGTGTTGTCGTTGCATCTTGATAACAAACAATAAACATCTCGATAGACCAGCCTTCTTTATTTTGTTGCATCAAGAGCGTCGTGAATTGTTTTAATGTCAGCTTTCCGCTTTCAAGCAGATTCTCTAGCAGTTGGAGATAAGCTTGTGTTATCGCTGCATCTTGATGACAAGCAATAAACATCCCGACAGACCAGCCTTCTTTATTTTGTTGCGTCAAGAGCATCGTGAATTGTTCTGATGTCAGTTTTTCATTTTCAATCGCCTTTTTTAGCAACTGGAGATAGGCTTGTATTGTCGCTGCATCTTGATGACAAGCAATGAACATCCCAATAGACCCGCCTTCTTTATTTTGTTGCATCAAGAGCATCGTGAATTGTTCTGATGTCCGTTTTCCGTTTTCAAGCACGTTCTTTAACAACTGGAGATAGGCTTGTGTTGTTGTTGCGTCTTGACAACAAGCAATGAGCCTCCCGACAGACCAACCGTTAGTATTTTGTTGCGTCAAGAAAGTCGTGAGTTGTTCTGATGTTAGTTTCCCATTTTCAAGAGCATCTTTTAGCAACTGCAGATAGGCTTGTATTGTTGTTGCGTCTTGATGACGAGCGATAAACATCCCAACAGAGCAGCTGCCTTCATTTTGTTGCGTCAAGAGCATCGTGAATTGTTCTGATGTCAGTTTTCTGTTTTCAAGCACGTTCTTTAACAACTGGAGATAGGCCTGTGTCGTTATTGCATCTTGATAACGAGCGATCTCCATCCCAACAGAGCAGCCGTTTTCATTTTGTTGCATCAAGAGCATCGTGAATTGTTCTGATGTCAGTTTTCCGTTTTTAAGCGCGTCCTTTAGCAACTGGAGATACTGTTGTGTTGTCGCTGCATCTTGATGACAAGAAATAGTCATCCCGACAGACTCACCTTCTGTATTTTGGTACGTTAAGAGATCCATGAGTTGTTCTTCAGGTTCATTCTCTAGCTGCTTGAGATACTGCCGCGTGGCTGTTGCATCTCGATAACAAGCAATGGGTATCCCCAGGGCAGAGGAAGAAGAAGCCGTATTTGGGGGTGGGGGTGAGGGTAGTATAGGCATAAGCAGCTCCGGATCATTCTTACTTGTTTGACTTAGTGCTGGAATTATACCATCGCTTTATTGAGAAAATCTGCAATAAAACAGCTATATTTTTCATAGTAGCGGCCTTTGAACTTAATCTTTTAAAAACCGCCAAACCCTTTGTAGAACGCTGGATGAGAAAGCAATTAGGCTTTCGTGCTTTTTTGCGAAAAGTAAAAGTAAACTTACCTTACTGGGCTGAGAAATTTCCTGATTTCCCAGATTTAATTTATCTTGCGTTGCAGAAATATACTCGTCACAGATGAAAACGCGAGTTCCGCGCTGTCAGGCCTTCGACCTGATAGACTCATCATCAAAATTCTCAGGGAGTTTGTCAGGCCGAAGGCCTGGCTTTAAAGCCTTGCCCAGCACTACAGGATCACCTTTCCCTCCCCAAGTGCCCTTGAGGTTATAAGCATTTCTGCTTCTCATGTGATTTTCGAGGCATCCAGTGCTAACCTTTCTTATTTCCTGTGACGAGCATAGCCTGGATCAAGCAGCAATTCACGTGCAACTAATTTTTGATTGTAAGAAAAAATTATTGAGATGCGCTGGGTACAGAAGATGTCATTGCTCTTCCTACAAATAAATAGTCGGGGTTTCCTTCGTTTATACTATTTCGTAATTTTTCAAATAAGTTTTCTTTTGTGATGCTTCCTTTATTAAATTCATTGATGAGTACCGCGATCGATTCTTTTACGTCATTGTGTTGTTGGTTTGATGGGATCAGGCTTTCCAATTCTTGAAGTTGTTCTGAGGTGATATGAATTTTTTTGGATTTGTTTGTGGGAAATAAAGAAAGAGGTGAAGATTTAAAAAAATTTGAAGTATTTTCGGTTTCAGAAGAGTCGTTGAATAACGTTTTTTCTAAATAAAAATCCAGTAAATTATCTTTTCTATGCTGATTTAATACGCCTTCTAGTGTTCTAAAGGCAGAAAGGTCATTAGATACGAGTAAAACGAGGCTTTTTAAAACCTTTTTTAGAATGATATCAGGTGCAGCTTCCTGGCTGGCAAGAGATGAAGTGGCGCCTTGTACTGCCGCAGTGTTTCCTTCGATAAAGTAGTTTCTCAACATATTATACCCCATACCAAGCATGGGATGTTCACAGCGTTCAGCAGGGATTAAAAATACCAGCAATTCGCTTGCTGTGAACATTTTTTCTGTTTGAGAAAAGAGGGACACATAATAAGTTGCTAACGCAAGTTGTCCTTCTTTGTAACCGAAGCTTGTCTTGGGAAGCATATGTAATTTTAAAAAAACCGTGTTTAATGCGGTGGAATCTAAGGTCCAAAGGTTCAATTGTGAAATGAGTGCCGAAATGTAAAAAAGAGAAGTGTCGGGTACCTTTGTTAGAAATTCAAAGAATTCTGCTGTTTTTTGTTCAGATATCCTGCTATTAAAATCAGATATCAAATTTCTTATCTTTTTATTTAAAGAAATTTTTTGTGAGTCTGTTATGCCGATATCATTTTTAAATAATAATAGATTTTTTAATTCTCCAATGGCTTCTTCAAGCTTAAGAGATTCGAGAAGAGAGGAAGTTTTTTCTATTTTTTCTATAAGGGGAATGATTTTTTTTAAATTTTGACACTGCTGATCTGTGGTTTTATCTTGATGATGCGCAATGAACATCCCGACAGACCAGCCGTTGTTATTTTGTTGCGTCAAAAGAATCGTGAGTTGTTCTGATGTTAGTTTTCCGTTTTCAAGCGCGTTCTCTAGCATTTGGAGATAGACTCGTGTTGTCGCCGCATCTTTATTAAAAGCAATGATCATCCCGATAGACCAACCATCAGTATTTTGTTTCGTCAAGAGAATCGCCAGTTGTTCTGATGTCAGGTTTTCTTTTTTAAGTGCATTCTCTAGCAACTGGAGATAGGCTGGTGTTGTCGCTGCATCTTGATGACCAGCAATGAACATCCCGATAGAAGCACCTTCTTTATTTTGTTGGACCAAGAGCATCCTGAATTGTTCTGATGTCAGTTTTCCGTTTTCAAGCGCGTTCTTTAACAACTGGAGATAGGCTTGTGTTCTCGCGTTATCTTTTTTAGCAACAATGATCATCCCGATAGATTCGCCATTTTTATTTTCTTGCACCAATATTGTCGTGAGTTGTTTTGATGTCAGTTTTCCGTTTTCAAGCGCATTCTCTAGCATTTGGAGATAGACTCGTGTTGTCGCTGCATCTTGATGACCAGCAATGAACATCCCGATAGAAGCACCTTCTTTATCTTGTTGCATTAAAAGAGTAGTGAGTTGTTCTGATGTCAGTTTTCCGTTTTCAATCATCTTCTCTAGCAACTGGAGATAGGCTTGTATTGTCGTTCCATCTTGATGATGAGCAATGAACATCCCGACAGACCAGCCTTCTTTACTTTGTTGCATCAAAAAAGTTGTGAATTGTTCTAATGTTAGTTTTCCGTTTTCAAGCACGTTCTTTAACAGTTGGAGATAAGCTTGTATTGTCGCTGCATCTTGATGACAAGCGATGAACATCCCGATAGACCCGCCTTCTTTATTTTGTTGCGTCAAGAGAGTGGTAAATTGTTCTGACGTTAGTTTCTTGTTTTTAAATGCATTTTCTAGCAATTGGAGATAGGCTTGCGTTGTTGTTGCATGTCGATGACGAGCAATGATCATCCCCACAGACTCGCCTTCTTTATTTTGGTAGGTCAAGAGGGCCATGAGTTGTTCTTTAGGTTTGTTCTCTAGCTGCTTGAGATACTCCCGCGTAGCTGTTGCATCTCGATAACAAACACTGGATATCCCAAAAACAGAGGAAGAAGAAGCTGTGTTTGGGGGTGAGGGTAGTATAGGCATAAGCTCAATGGATATCCCGGAAACAGAGGAAGAAGAAGCTGTGTTTGGGGGTGAGGGTAGTATAGGCATAAGCGGCTCCCGATCATTTTTACTTGCTTGATTTGGTCTGGAATTATACTACCACTTTGTTAAGGAAATCTGAAATGAAATAGCCATATTTTTCAGTGACGGGGCACTGCTACTCACGAGGTACTGACGAGAAGTTCGCATCTTCATGGGTAAGGGGTATATCTAAAAAATCGTCCGTGAAGAGCGTCTCATTTTTCTTTATTTTTCGATCATGCTCTTTTTTCAACCCGGCCAATCAACAACACTGTCGCTGTTTATCCGGATAAACAGCGACAGTGTTGTTGATTAGCCGGGTTGTTTCGAATAGAATAAGAAGCATGACAGCCTATATCCGTGAACTCAATCTTGTTGAATTACTTAAGAAAAAGACATTTTTCTTATTAGGCCCGCGTGCGACTGGAAAAACTTTTCTTATTGATCATCAATTAAAAAACCTAGCTATTATTATTGACTTACTGCACTCAGATCTTTATTTTAAATTATCTCATTCACCTTGGGAGTTGGAGAATATAATAGAAGCTAAATTTTCAGAGAAGAAAAAAAAGAATTGTATTATCGTGATTGATGAAGTACAGAAAATTCCAAATCTACTTGATGAGGTTCATCGATTAATTGAATCTAAGAAATGGCGTTTTTTATTGACAGGGAGTAGTGCGCGTAAACTTAAATACGGGCATGCGAATTTATTGGCAGGCCGTGCTTGGATAGCACATTTGTTCCCACTTGTAAGGCATGAAATTCCAAATTTTCAATTAGAGCGCTATTTGCGGTATGGAGGATTACCTGTAGTTTATGCAAGTGACGATCCAGAAGAAGAATTAGAGTCTTATACGCGTACTTATTTATATGAAGAAATTCAAGCTGAAGGTTTGGTCCGTAAATTGCCGCAATTTTCACGGTTTTTACAGTTGGCGGCTATTAACAATGGTTTTCTACTGAATTTTTCTAGTGTTGCAAATGATGCAGGTGTGCCTGTTTCTACAGTACGAGAATATTACAGTATTTTAGAGGATACTTTGCTGGGGTTTATGTTGGAGCCTTGGAGTCATTCTAAAAAAAGAAAAGCTATTTCAACTGCAAAATTTTATTTATTTGATTGTGGTGTTACGCATGCGTTGGCGGGTACGAAAACGCTTGATCGAAATTCAGATTTATATGGCAGGAGTTTTGAACATTGGCTTGGTTTAGAGTTAAGGAGTTATTTAGATTATCATCGTAAAAGAGATGTTTTAGGTTTTTGGAGGAGTAAGCATCAGCACGAAGTAGATTTTACAATAGGAGATCATATTGCAATCAAAACAAAAGCAAGTAAGAAAATAACATCCCACGATCTTCGGGGATTGTATGCATTGCAAGAAGAAAAAATATTTAAACATTACTTTTTGGTTTCTCAGGATGAAGTTGAAACAAAACGGGGTGCTATCCATTGTATGTATTGGAAACATTTCTTAGATAGACTGTGGAATGATGAATTGTTGAAATAAAAAATACTTTTTTACGTGTGACTATTTTTCTTCTATTTCCCACATACACTTTTTACTTTTTTCTTTTATAGATCTTAATTGTTCTTGATGCAATTGCAGCTCTTCTGGGTTAGCGCGAATAATAGGTAAATCAATTTTTTCAATTTTTTTTATCTTTTTTGTGTTTTTTATTACTGCACGATTTGCTGAAACGTTTTCATCTTCAAATAATTTAGCTTGCCCGCCCGTCATGCGTAAATAAACATGCGCAAGAAGCGTTGCGTCTAATAAGGCGCCGTGTAATTTTCGTTGAGATTTATCAATGCTATATCGAGCGCATAAAGCATCTAAATTATTGCGTTGTCCAGGGTGAAGTTGTTTTGCCAGTCTCAAAGTGTCGGTGACGCGACAATGATCCAATAAGGTTTTCTCAAGATAACCCACATGTCCAAATTCACTGTTAATAAAACCAATGTCAAAAGGTGCATTGTGGATAATCAATTCTGCGCCATCAATAAAATCTAAAAAGGATTGAAAAATAGTTCGGAAAAGGGGTTTGTCTTTCAAAAAATGAGTTGTGATGCCATGCACTTGTTGTGCACCGTGATCAATATTACGCTCAGGATTGATGTAATGATGAAAATGTTCTTGAGTTAATTGGCGATCAATTAATTTCACGGCAGCAATTTCAATAATACGGTGGCCTTGTTTAGGATCCAAGCCCGTGGTTTCTGTATCTAAAACAATTTGTTGCATGTTATCTCCTTGGTAACTATTCACGGCATCACCGAACGTGATTGGGTGGGCAATCTGAAATGAAAAACTTCTCGAAAAATGCTCATGTATTTTGGTATACACTGCGCTTTTTCTCGAAATTTTTCATTTCACCTTGCCTCACCCAAGCACGTTCACTTGAATTCGATTACACGTCGTCGTCTGTGAAAAATATCTCCTTGTCCTGTCATTCGCACAGCGAGTTACAGGCTACTTTAGCAAATCATCGATAGCTTGATTTGCAAGTGCATCTGCCAAGTCGTTTTCAGGATGGTTGCTATGACCTTTAATCCAATGCCATGTGATTTTATGTTGTTGTACCAGCGCGTCAAGTGTTTGCCAAAGATCGCGGTTTTTTACAAGGCCTTTATTCGTTGTTTTCCATTGATTTTTTTTCCATTTATGTATCCATTCTGTGATGCCTTTGCGTAAGTAT
>Ga0155457_182_pt1 | contig 8105 bp, 9 predicted proteins | sample RifCSPhighO2_12_FD_107115 | JGI IMG/M metagenome (GOLD analysis project Ga0155457, IMG submission 107115) | Gammaproteobacteria bacterium RIFCSPHIGHO2_12_38_15
TAAAATTAGAAACCCTGGCGGGCAATGCAGGTGATGCCATTCAATTCGATCATATTTTAATGATCGCTGATGGAGAAAATATTAAAATCGGTACCCCCCATCTTGAAAATGCAAAAGTCCATGCAACCATTGTTGCGCACGGTCGTGGTAAGAAAATTCGAATTATTAAACATCGTCGCCGTAAGCACTATCACAAAGAAGCAGGACATCGGCAAAATTATACAGAAGTTAAAATTACTAACATTCAATAAGCAGAGGTAAGACGTTATGGCTCACAAAAAAGCAGGTGGCAGCACACGCAACGGACGCGACTCTCACTCTAAACGTTTGGGTGTAAAAAAATTTGGGGAGCAATTCGTACGTGCGGGCAATATCATTGTTCGTCAACGTGGCACACAATATCATCCCGGCGATAATGTCGGCATAGGAAAAGATCATACCCTGTTTGCTTTAATTGACGGCCTTGTACACTTTAAAGTAACAGGCTCACCACAACGACGCATGGTAATGGTTAACCCCTTTTCCTCTAACGAAAATTAAAAAATTTTAAAAAAATAAAAAAACTAAAAAGATGATAATCGAAAATTCTCTCTTGCCACGAGAAAAATTACTTCATTATGGTTCGCGTGTTTTAACTGATGTTGAATTGCTTGCTATTTTTTATCGTGTCGGTCTGCCTGGAAAATCCGTGTTAAACCTCGCACAAGAACATTTAATCGCCGCTGGTTCTCTCCAAAAATTATTAGATATGCCGTTTAATGAAATTCAAGCCTGGGGAGGCGTAGGTTTAAGCAAATACGCTAGTCTGCAAGCAGCACTGGAATTAGGAAAACGTTATCTGAATCAAACCTTAAAAAATAATGTCCCTATGAATCATGTATCAAAAGTCGTAGATTATTTAAATCTACAATTAAGAAATCTCGATCATGAGGTTATCGTGGGTTTGTTTTTAGATACGAAAAATGGCTTGATAGCTTCTGCAGAATTAGCACGCGGAGGATTAAGCTCTACACAACTTTATCCACGCACTTTAATCAAACAAGCCCTCAATTATAATGCCGCCGGATTGATCGTGGCACACAACCATCCGTCAGGCGATCCTACCCCTAGCCAAGCAGATAAAACACTGACAAACGCTTTGAAAAAGTTACTAGAACAAATTGAAATTCGTTTGTTAGATCATATCATTCTGGGTAACGCCTGTTATTTTTCTTTTGCAGAAAAAGGTTATTTATGAAATTTATCGATGAAGCCACCATTACCATAGAAGCAGGTAAAGGTGGTAATGGCTGCGTGGGTTTTCGACGAGAAAAATTCATTCCGTTTGGCGGACCGAACGGCGGTGATGGCGGTGATGGCGGTAGCGTCATTTTACAAGCCGATGAAAATAAAAATACGCTTATCGATTTTCGTTACACACGCAGCTTCAAAGCAGATAAGGGGGGCAATGGTCGAGGCAGTGATTGCACGGGTAAAAGTGGAGACGATCTTTTTATACGTCTTCCTTGCGGCACTTTAATTTATGATAACGACACAGATGAATTACTCGGCGACCTCACAACACATTTACAAACACTTAAAGTTGCACAAGGTGGTTTCCACGGCTTAGGCAATACACGGTTTAAAAGCAGCACCAATCGTGCGCCTCGCCAATTTACTGAAGGCTCGCCTGGCGAGAAACGCTGTTTACGATTGGAATTAAAATTATTGGCTGATGTGGGTTTATTGGGTTTACCTAATGCTGGTAAATCAACTTTTCTTTGTACCGTTTCCGCAGCACGCCCCAAAGTGGCTGACTACCCTTTTACAACCTTACATCCGAGCCTAGGCGTTGTTCGTTTGGGCCCAGAACAAAGCTTTGTTATTGCTGATATTCCAGGTTTAATTGAAGGCGCCGCCGAAGGTGCAGGCCTTGGCATACAATTTTTAAAACATCTCGCACGCACGCAACTATTATTACATTTAGTGGATATCAGCCCACCAACAGAAAATAATCTTGTCCAAGATATTCAAACCATTGAACAGGAGCTTGAAAAATTCAGCGAAGATCTTTGGAAAAAACCACGCTGGCTCCTATTCAACAAAATTGATTTGTTACCCAAAAAAGAAGTTGACGCAAAAATAAAAAATATCATTGAAACACTACAATGGAGAAATCCCGTTTTTACACTTTCATCTGCCACAGGCGAGGGCACAAAAGCTTTATGCAATGAAATCATGAAATATTTAAATCAAAAAAAGAGAGATGATGATGAAAAATAAATTTTTTATTTTATTTTTTGTTTTTCTCCCATTTTCGGCATGGGGAAAAATCATGATTGTGGCGGCAGAAAATACTTACGCTCAGGTCGCTCAACGTTTAGGAGGAGATTTTGTTTCTGTGACCTCTTTGATGTCACGCCCCAATCAAGACCCTCATTTATTTAATGCAACCGTTACCCAAGCAAAAGCTTTAACAAAAGCAGATATCATCGTATTTAATGGCGCGGGTTATGACACTTGGATTCAACCTTTGTTAGATAATAACAATAAAAACCATCAGCACATCATCAACGTTTCTAAGCTCATGCCTGAAATTTCAGGAAACCCTCATCTATGGTATGACTCCCGCACGCTCGCTCGTTTTGCACACACGTTAACGACTTTATTAAAAAAACAAGATCCCTCCCATGCTGATTACTTCGATCAACAATTAAAACTATTTTTAAATGATTACCAAAAAATAACAATTTTCTTATCGGAAATGAAAAAACACGCCAAAGACAAGACTGTGTTACTGACTGAAACTTTATTTGAACCCACGGCAAACCAACTTCATTTAAAGATAGCCGGAATGGGTTTTGCAAAAAACATTACAAACGAAAATTCTCCCACACCTTCTGAAATTATAGAATTTGAAAAAACCATTGAAGCGCATCGTGCACAGGTTTTAATTTATAATTTACAAATGCAAACGTCCTTGATTGAACACATGAAAACGAAAGCGCTTCAATATCAACTGCCCCTGGTGGGAATCAGTGAAACACAAGCTTTAAATGAAGATTACATTACCTGGATGCTCAAACAACTTCGTCCGATAGATTTGGCGCTGAGGAAACAATGACGCTTATTCATGCAGAAGGATTATGCCTTCAATTTAATGAAAAAATTATTTTGAAAAATTTTTCTTTCTCCATTCATCCAGGTGAATTTGTCGCGGTACTGGGGCCTAATGGCGCAGGAAAAAGCACGCTCTTAAAACTTATTTTAGGCCTCACCAAACCCACCCAAGGTTATTTAAATGTATTAGGAGAATCGCCTTATCAAGGTCATCCGCACATCGGTTATCTTCCACAGAATAGAACTATTTTTTCTAATTTTGAATTAACGGGCTATCAACTGCTTGCAAGCTCCTTGCATGCAAATCGCTTGGGTTTACCGTTACTTTCTAAAAACGACAAAGAAAAAATTAAGATGATCATTGCAAAAACGGGCGCTGAAAAAATCGCTTACCGTCCTTTCTCAAGTTTATCTGGTGGCGAACGTCAATGTCTATTGTTGGCACAAACTCTGTTGAACGATCCAAAAATTTTATTACTGGATGAACCTTTAAATAATCTTGATCCTTATTACCAAGAGACCTTAGTTGAGCTTATTTCTAATTTATCAAAAGAGTTACACATGGCGGTATTGCTGACGGCACATGATGTCAATGCATTGCTGCCTGCGCTAGATCGTGTTTTATATATGGTGGGCGGCGTTGCAAAATTAGGAAAACTCGACGACATTATCACGAGTAGAAATCTATCTGCGTTATATGACACACCGATTGAAGTCTTACATTATAAAAATCGAGTTTTTGTCTTGGGCAAACATCGCAGCATGGGGGACTTTCATCAGCATTGTAATGAGTAGCTGTAACAAGTGAACTCCGTATTATTAAGGATAACAGATGAAAACCCCAGCTAGGACCATTTCCATAGAACACGTAATAACATGTTTTACGTATTCTTTACAGACAATATAAAAATACATAGAATATGTCATTACTTATTTTACGTATTATAAAAGGCTCCGAATGAAATCACTATTTATTGGTCGACAGCATGAATTAGAAGAACTCCAACACTATGTCAAAAAAACTCTGCTAGCCTTATCGTAGTCAAGGGAAGACGGCGTATTGGTAAAAGCAGATTAATCGAAGAATTTGCCAAGAGTTATTCATTTTATGAATTTTCAGGGCTAGCACCAACAGCTAGGACAAGCAAACAAACTCAGATAAATAAGTTCGCTAATCAGCTTGGATTAACATTCGATATCCCAGGCATAAAAGCAGATAACTGGAATACACTTTTTCTGTTTCTTGCAAAACATACTCAAAAAGGTAGGATCATCATCTTGCTTGATGAAATTTCATGGATGGGATCCGAGGACCCAGATTTTTTGGGTAAATTAAAAAATGCCTGGGACTTACATTTTAAAAAAAACTCAAAATTAATTTTAATTATTTGTGGCTCAACATCGTCTTGGATCGACAAAAATATTTTATCAAGCTCAGCATTTATGGGCAGAATCTCTCATACCATAACACTAGATGAGCTGCCCTTATCAGATTGTGCAAGATTCTGGAAAGGAATCGGAAGTCAATTCTCAAGTTATGATAAATTTAAAATTCTCTCTATCACAGGCGGGATCCCTCGCTATTTAGAAGAGATCCAGCCACGATATTCTGCAGAAGAAAACATTCATCATCTTTGTTTTAAGAAGGGCGGATTATTAACGCATGAATTCAGAGATATTTTCTCGGATTTATTCGGAAAAAGGAGTGAAAAATATAAAGAAATTGTTCGACTATTGACTCAAAGGAATCTTGAATACAGTGAAATATGCGAACAATCAGGCGTAGGCAAATCTGGACTTGTCAGTGAGTATTTAAGTGATTTAGTCACCTCTGGATTTATTAGTCGTGATCATACATGGAATCCTAAGACAGGCATTACAGCTCCCTTACTTTTTAAGTATCGTTTACGAGATAATTATCTTCGTTTTTATTTAAAGTACATAGAAAATAAATTGCCGGAGATCGACAGAGGCGTCTATCAACTTAAATCATTAAGCTCATTACCCGGCTGGGCTACAATAATGGGCCTACAGTTCGAAAATCTTGTATTAAATAATAGAGATTTCATTCATCGATGTTTGAAGCTATCTGCCGATGATATTGTTATTGAAAATCCTTATTTTCAACATGCACAAAGTCGCCAATCCGGATGTCAAATTGATTATATGATCCAAACCAGAACCAATGTAGTTTATGTTTGTGAAATAAAATTTTCACGTCATGAAATTAAAAAAGAAATTATTAAAGAGGTTAAAACTAAAATAGATCGGCTTTCAATTCCAAGAGGAATGTCTTTTTGTCCTGTGCTAATTCATGCAAATGGGGCAAGTGACACCGTTATTGATGATGGCTATTTTACTGAGATTATCGACTTTAGTGATATCTTAAAAGATCAGAGATAGGTAATCCGGGGAGCAACGACTCATTAATTATTTTCAAAATTGTTAAAGAGACGTTGGCGGTACTTAAAAAGTAAAATCGACGTGTTTTTAAAAGTATTCAACGATAATAACAGCCAATTTTACTTTCAAACAATAAAACCTTATGATATTTTTCTGAACTAAAAGAGGATAGCGCTCATGAATTATTTTTCTAGCTTAGATACAGCATTACAAAGCATCTTTTGGCCGAAAGAAAATACCTTTATCAAACAAGCCTTTACAATTCTTGCGGGTGTTTTTCTGTTAGCGCTTGCCTCACAGTTAAGTATCCCTTTACAACCCGTGCCCCTTACTTTCCAAAGTGCAACCGTCATCCTCATTGGCATAGCCTGTGGAGCAAGATTAGGGAGCTATGTGATCGTTTCTTATTTAATTGCCGGTGCTTGTGGCTTACCTGTTTTCGCTAATTTTTCGGCTGGCATCTCCCCTTTCTTTGGGCCGACGGGCGGCTATTTAATCGGTTTTTTACCTGCTGCAGCATTAAGCGGCACCCTTGCTCAAAAAGGTTTTGCACGAAGCATCCTAGGTAGTTTCATTGCTGCCTGCTTGGGCGTCTGCATCATCTTTCTCTTAGGCGTTAGCGTACTTTCCATTTTTGTTGGATGGTATCAAGCAATAACATTTGGCATCATGCCATTCATCCTCAGTGAACCCCTCAAATTGATTGCCGTTGCGCTTATCGCGCCTAAATTTTGGAAGAAAATATAAAATGGAAATTGCAGGGCACTTTTAAAAATTAGAAATTTTGCGTTGAGACGAGGCGCACGCATTTTTAAAAGCGGAGTTTACACATAAGTAAATGAGCATTTTAAAAATGAGTGCAAAAAAGTCACAACGCAAAAAGGCAATTTTTAAAGGTGCCCTTACATTTCGCCCACATCATTTTTTGTGTGCGTTATGCTTCCAAGGCAAAGGATATTCGCCCAAGTTTATCGATAATTTTAAAAAAATCATGGCGGCGCTCAATTCATCTAACGGTGACATAACTAAAATTAAAATTGTCGATCATACCGACTCTATTTGTCATCCCTGTCCAAACAGAAAAGGCATGAAATGCACTTCACAAGAAAAAATAGTGACTCTCGACAAGGCGCATGCGAAGGCGCTTGGCATCACCTCAGCTAAAGAAATAACATGGGGAGAGGCAAAAAGATCAATCGCAGAAAAAATTAGCTTAGATAAATTTCATGAAATTTGTGTATCATGCGATTGGAAAAAATTAGGAATATGCGAAAAAGCATTAGGGAATTTTCTGAAAAAACCAATAAAATAAACGAAACATACCCTGTAACGCAAGCTTGCGTAGTTACAGGAAACAAGCGTGGAAATTACCTCTTTTCACGCACGACGAAATAAAAAATGGATTTTAGAGAAAGAATAAAAAATGAGAACTAAAAAACTCACCCAAAAACTCAATGGCCATTGCGTATAATAAGTGAGAAACAAACTCAAGAGAACGATGAATAATGTTAAAAGAATACTACTGATTATTCCGCTCCAAAAAGAATGCGTATATTGCAAACTGATGGAAGCAGGCCCGATGAGTAAAGTGAAAATCAGCAACACCCCAACCGCTTGACTTGCAAGCGTCACACCCACCGCCAAAAAACATAAAAACAAAACACTGATAAAGATTAACGGTAAACCACGTGCTTGTGCCAACTCAGGTTCAAGACTTGAAAAAAGTAAAGGACGAGAAAGCAAAGCTAAAAAAAGAAAAGTAACACTTGTCAGTATCAACATGACTTGAAGAGCATGCGTAGACACACCCAGTAAATTTCCAAACAAAATACTGTTTGCTTGGCCCGTGTAAGCTTGATGGAACGACAAAAAAAGCGAACCCAAACCTAATGCAAACGCAAGGATGATGCCAATGATAGGATCGTTTTTTCTGAGCCGTCCTTCAAATAATCCCATGAGTAATGCACAAAGGAGCGTAAGAACCAATTGTCCTGTCAGAGGCGATAAGCCAAGGAGCAATGCCCCTGTGGCACCCGCAAAACTAATGTGTCCTAAGGCATGGCTGGCGAAACTCAAGTTCCGTAATATAACAAAATAACCCAACGCGCCAGACAATAAAGCAATTAAAATCCCCGCCAAAAAAGCATGCTGCATGAATTCATACTGAAATATTTCCACGGAGGTTCCCTAAAAAATAACGGCAAGTATACCAAACGGACTTCAAGATGCGAGTTTTGCTTATTCCTATAATTTTATAATCATGGCGTGTGATCAGCATTGCAATGAGTAGGCGCGTGACTGGATTAGTCCCACTCGAACCGGAGAATAACATTATGTTTTATTCTCAAAAAACTCCTTTTAAGGGAATATAATACAAATTAAATATAATTAATTCTTCAAAAGATTATAATTTTAGTGTATTATACTCTTATATAAGGAGTATTTTGCGTATGAAAGATCATCTCTTGTTGAAAACCTTAGGGCCAGGCTCTGCTCGCTTGATTAGCACCCTTTACAGCCATAATCGCCCTGTTTTTCATTTTCGAGAAGCAGAAGAAATTTTAGGTGGACGCCCAGCTGCTTCTAAAATTCTTTCGCAACTT
>Ga0155457_149_pt1 | contig 7709 bp, 2 predicted proteins | sample RifCSPhighO2_12_FD_107115 | JGI IMG/M metagenome (GOLD analysis project Ga0155457, IMG submission 107115) | Gammaproteobacteria bacterium RIFCSPHIGHO2_12_38_15
GGAATTTTTAGCGACTTCTGCAAACGCATCTGCACGATACCAATCAGCGACCCATTGCCATACGTTGCCTGCCATATCATAAAGTTGATATCCATTGGGAGGGTAGCTTGCAACTTTGCTTGTGCCTATTTTATTTTTATAGGCGGGATCAATGACAGGAAATTGTTTTCCGGGAAACGTGTTTGCTCTACATTTTCCTTGAGGTTTAAATTCATTGCCCCAACTGTAATTTGCTTGTTTCAAACCGCCGCGTGCGGCATATTCCCATTCCGTTTCTGTCGGCAAACGTTTTCCTACCCAGTGTGCATAAGCTTGCGCATCCTCATAAGAAACTTGTACGACAGGATGATCTTCTTTTCCAATAATATTGCTTTGAGGGCCTTGAGGATGACGCCAATTGGCGAGCGGCGTGTATTGCCACCAACGTGCATTATCGTCAAAAGGAACAGGGTGTGAAGTACCGATAAATACCATGGCGCCAGGGACTAATTGATCCTCCGATGGTTTGGGTGTGCCAGGGGCAAGTTGAGTTTTCAAGGTTTCCCAATCAGGTTTACGCTCAGCTGTTGTAATATAAGCACTTGCTTTTACAAATTCGGCAAATTGTTTGTTTGTTACATCGGTTTGATCCATCCAAAAGCCGTCGACAGTCACTTTATGTGTGGGTTTTTCATTGGCTTGGGCCAAACGAGATTGGCTGCCCATAATGAAAGTGCCACCGGGAATCCATACCATGCCTTTGGGGCCATGAATATCATCGCCGAGGATTATTTTTTTTGATTCAGGCGAGGAAGAGAAAAAATAAAAACTTGCTGAAAGTAGCAATAGAAAAATAAAAATGATCAATGTGATTTTAAAATTGAATTTTGACATGCTAGCCTATAAAAATTATCATAATTTTTTTTGTCAGGGAGTGACTATGTTAAAGAATTGCAAGATTTATTTTTTTCTAATTTTATTATTAAATTTTTGGATTGTCAGTGCAGCGCAAATACAAGATTTAAAAACAGATCCCTTGCCCTCTTGGAATGAAGGTCCGATTAAAACAGCCTTGATTGAATTTGTCAAAACGACAAGCGATCCAAGCCATCCTCATTTAATGTTGCTTATTCATCACGGTGATGCGATGCGTGAATACAGTTATGGGCCGGATACGAAGGTGGGGACGTTTTCAAATGCGTTGATGGATGAGGCAAAAAAACAAGGCTGGTTTGTTGTAAGCATGAAAAAAGATTGGAAAAAGATATTTCCGTTTGAGCGCTAAACCCCCTTCTTGGGTTCTAACTTCGCATCTTCATGGGTAAGGGTGTATGAGGAATATATCCTTGTTTAAATCGGTTTTTTTGATCATCAATCTTGTAAAATAAATCGAGAACGCCATAAGGATCGTTATTTTTTTTCAAAATATCTTCGGGTGTCTGGCCGTGGCTATCTTTTCTACCACGAAAATCCATTAATTTTTCTGCTAAATCCTGTATTTTGTATTTCCATGTGATTCGCCATGTATCTGGTAGTCCCGGTTTAAGATCAGCTAACCAATGTAAAAGCGATCGGTGAGTGATTATAGAAAATTTATTAACGGGACCTAGCTCGGGTTGAGTAAGTCTTGCGATTATTTCAAGTAAGGCTTCTCTCAAGCTACCCTTAAATTCCATTTCAAATTCATTATTTAAATCATATAGTGAAGCATATTCCTGTAAAGTTTGAATATAATCTTCTGTGGAATGGCGTTCAGGTATTTTTTCAAAATAATCAATTAATTTTAATAATTTTTCTTTGTTTTTAAGTAAAGGAATAATGCGTGCATCCAAAGAACTAAGCGCACGCAGCCAGGCCTGTATAGATTCAAAATTAAAAGAAAATTCTTTGTTTAAATTAAATAACAGAAGGCGTTCTTCAGCCTCTTCATAAATTTCATTTAACCTCTTAGGGGAAATGTAATAGTCATCAGCAGTGAGAGGGATTGAACGAAGCCACTTTAAAAAAGCTTCACCGCGATTTTTTTCAAAAACTAATGCTCTTATGTCCTTTCCTTCTTCTTCTATCAAAGCTATACAAAAGCAAGAATCCAAAGAGCGCATATCTAAATCAAAATCTCGTTTGAATTCATACAATAAGATGGGTTTCATTAACTGCTTACACGCACGTTCAATATAGTCTGCATAGTCTGCGTCTCCTAAGCTAATAGCTGATGCTTTTAGTTCTTCTAATTTTTTATAAAGTGCGTGTCCTCGATCTTGTCGGGCGACGGCTTTTATCTCTTCTTTGAGATCATAAACATCACTCAAAAAATCAGAAATGCTTGCGTAGTCAAGTTGAAATTCTTTTTTTAAAGAAAACAAAAATCTGTCTTCTCTTAATTTTCCTATCATACTTTTTATTTTCTTGTCAGAAAATTTAATTTGAGAGAGCGAAAAAATCCAGTTTTCAACAGCGTCGTGGTTTGCGCATAACTTAATTAAAAGCTTTTCATCTTTTTCTTTTAGCATGGGAATACATTCATAAAGATATTTTAAGTTTGTTCCTAAGAGTTTATTTAATTCGCAAACAAGTCTACGCTTTATAAAATCGTACTTTGTCTCTAATGTAGAAGCATCTACTTCTTCTTTACCAGGGTAGGGTTTGGGTAGTAAATTAACTTTATGAATCAGCGACATCAAGGGCAGGGTTTGTTGGTTGGGAGTGTAGGATTGAGATAGGCTGTCATCCTTTTTTGCCGGGGTGGTGCATTCTTGAAGATAGTCAGGCGATGCTTTGAAAAATTTATTTAATTCTGAGACTAAAAGAAATTGTTTTAATTTAACTTTAATGCGCTCGAGTTTCTCTTTGTCGGGATGTAATTCAGGAAATTTATAAATTAACGCACATAATCTACTTGCTTTAGCGCTTCCCATTTTTTGAATGAAAACACTCAAATTTTCATCTTGTGTTTTATCTGTTAGATCTTGAATAAAGAATTGGAAATCATGAAACTCAAGGCCACAATGTATTTTAATTTGTGCTAAGAAATCGGATGCTATCCAATTTTGTGCTGCTTCTTTTAGCCAAGTTGCTACAGAAAAATAATCAGGGCAGCTGTGTAACGAGGCCAGAAATTCATTGCCGTGTGTATGAATGAGTTGTAATAAGCTTTTGTCTTCCTGATTTTGAAGTGCTGAAATCCACTTCTTATAGTTATCAATATGAGTGCTAGTGTGAAAGACAGTAGGAAACTTTTGATGTAATTTTATAAAAAACAAACGGATTTCTAAAAAACGTATTGCAGCTTCTTTGCGTTCATTAAATTGAGGATGAAGCGAAGGTAAATCCACCACGGTTTGAATAAAGCTTTTTTCATAGCGGGTTAGCAGAGAAGTGATACTGCTATCTTCTTGATTAAAGATAGCTTGGAATAAACAGGCAAAAGAAGGGTAGGAATAGTTGGAATAGGAAGCGGAAGAATAAAATTGTTTTTCGAGTTGAATTAAAAAAGGTTCTTCTTCTTTTCTGCGTTGCAGATCATCGGCATAAGAAAAAATAGTTTCGGGATAAGGGTATTCTGTTTCGGCAGAAGCGGAACTACAAGCCATAGGGTTAAGCTGTTTTAGATGAGCAGGTAAGAGGGGGAAGGCTGTTGTGGGATCATACTGATCTTTCTGTTCTTTCCTTGCTTCTTCTTTTTTCTCAGATGTGTTCTCTTGGGTACGTAAAATTACACCTTGATTTAAATGCACTAAGCGTCGATGAAAGCAAAAATTTTCAATTTCTAATTTTGTAAGGGGTTGAATAGTGTGTTGATCAAAATACACGGCGAGAGAAGGATAATCTGAAATAAATTTTTCTTGAAACCAAGAGATAAACCTATTGAAATTGCTGTAATCTCCTGCCTTACGATAAGTGGAAGGGTCAGCTAGTTGAAGCACTTTAAGTAAGTGATCACGCCAAACCAACAGGGAAGGGCAAGCGTATTCGATAAAAAAAGGAAGTGTTTCAAGATGATCCTCGTAATAATATTTTGCGGCTTCGAAACTCTTTCTTTGAAGCAGTTTAGAAAAATGACGTAAGCGCATTTCCATGATATGCACGGTCGCGCTGAGTTTTTCATAGTTTTCAGGGAGTTGATTGACCCAAGTATGAATCATTTTCAAACCAAACTTGATTGTGCCTTCTTTGAAGCCATCGCCGATAAAGCGATCTCTTTTCCAAAAGGCGTTGTCACGAGCCATGTTTTCAACGAGTCTTTCTAGCACGTCGACAATTTCTTGTGGCGTAGTGGCGTCTCCTAGTGCTTGGAGGAGCTTAGTGTCGCTGGCACCACGACGCTGCAAAATTTTCATTGTTTCCCCAAAGGATAGCCGAGGTCTAGGTTCAGCTGGTTTGGGAGGTTTCAAACAAGAAAAAAAGGAGCTAAGACGGGCTTTTATGAATTGAAAACTAGAGGATTGTGTCCTGGGAGGCGGAGCGGTGATAGCCAGCATCGGTATACGAGGAGAAAAAGGGACATCTTGATAAACAGGACGGATAAAAGGAAGGGCTTCAAAAAAATCGATGGTGAAGATACGTTGAAGGGGGGCGCTGAGATCACTTTCCGGATTTTTTTCTTGAATGACTTCTAGGGGGAGCCCGTAGACTAATTTGGGTAATTCAACTGCTGCTGTTTGTGGAAATTTATAATGTAATCTCAGGCGAAATACGCCCGGTAGAGTAGACTCTGGAGCTGCAATATATTCGAGTTTAGCAGGCTCAGTTAATGAAGGGGTATCGTGTTGATAGGAAAAGTGAAAAGACCTATTTGCATCGTGACGATAAGTCAGTTCACGCCGTATCGCTTCTTCGTGGCTTTGGAAAGAAGAAACGTCACAATTTGATGAAGTTGCCGCACAGGCTTGTGGTTGTTCGGGTATTTCTTTTTTTGTTACCGGTTGTTGTGCGCTGGGGAGGGTGATTTCGTAGGTATCAGAGTCTTGAATGCGATAGGGTGATAAGGGCAGAGGGGGTTGTGAGGCAAGTTTTTCACTTCTCATGGATAGTTTTTTTCTTGGGGTATCCGAACTTTCTTTTGGGGTAGGAGGAAGGGCTTGATAAAGTAGATCGACGAAACATTCGCTTGTGGTTTTCCAAAATTTCCAAGTTTTTCTAATTTTTGAAAATCGAGACCAGAGTAAAAGTATGGGAATAGATAAAGGAAAAAAAAGGATGATTAAAAAAATTTGAAAAAAGAATAAATTTTCGGGCGTGCGGCGCAGTTTTTGGAAACGAAAGTAGTCAAACGAATCCACGACATCGTCATCGTGTAAATCTGGATTTCGCATGTAGTGGATGAGAAAATCTCTTAAATTGCCTTTTTTTTTATGCAGTAGATATTGCGCTTCTTCGGTGAATGTCCATCTTTCTTGTTGTTTAAGATAATCTCTGTAGTTATTTAGAAGGTCTACTATAGCAGGTAACATAGAACCTCCTCTATTTCCTTTTTTATTTTTATAAATTTAAACATTCTCAAATAATATCTTAATTCAATTATAGTGTCTACTCAAAGAATTTTTTATTTCTAAATTTAATTGTTTTTTAATGTTGGTTCTATGTTAAAGTAAATCTTTTCAGCTTGATATTAAAGAATAAAAAATTAAAACAAACAAGATATTCATTAGGAGGAAGTATGGTTTTGCCCGATCATCCTGTTGCAGAGAACACTTCATCTTCATCAAATACTCCCTCTTCCGAGACACACCCGCTGACACCCAGAGAGTTTTGGTCTCCTTGTTTTCGAAAAAATTTACTGGAAGCCTTACAAAGTCTACCCAGACAATTAGATGAAAGTCAGAAGAATTTAGAGATAGATAAACCTACTGAAGGTGAAGAGACGGCAGCGATCGCAGATGAACTTGTGGATGGGGATTGGCAATTACGAACCTCTCTGATAAGAGGTTTGAATATGGTACCACAGGCCAGTCAGGTAGCAGCTTTAACAGAGACTACGCTCACTGAAGGAAAAGGAGGGGAAGGTCAAAGGAAAGGTGTGGTAAAGGCAACGGCAGCCATTGCGCTGGGTACAGGTATTACCTTGGGTACGGTTATTGCGATAGAGGCCGGTATTGCAGGTGCGATAGGCGTTGTGACCTTAGGGGTAGGTTTGGCTGTCACCCTCCCTTTACTGGTGCTTGGTATCGTCGGTGCAGTATTCGGTTCTGGATATGCAAAAGAATATGAAAAAGCACTTAATGAAGTTTTCCCCCTGTTGCATGAGAAAAAATATGATGAGGCGAGGGCTAAACTGCATGCCCAATTGGATCGGGATTTTTTAGTTAGGTTTACACGATATCCTTTTCTAAAACATATCCATTATACCTTGGGATATTATTTTGATGGTGTGATTGCAGAATCTCGTGCTAAAAATACGGCTTCGACGGAAGAAATTTTAAAGCTTCGCAGGGAAGCTTTAAAACAATATGGCTTGGCTTGTGATGAAATCATGGGAGTCAAGGAATTTGGGGCAACAAAAATATACCTTATGTTGCGGCTTCGTCGAGTCTCTGTATTGCAAGATTTGTTAAAGGAAGCAGAAACCCCCTCTGCGCCTGTTGCTGCTACTTCGTCGTCTGCGAAGGAAGCCGCCTCTTCTACAGATGTCAGAGTCATTATAGAAAACGGGGAATCGAATCCAGCATTACCAGAAGCTTCTTCTGTTGCAGCTGCTTCACCTTCTAACTCAAGTAAAGATGTAAAAGCAGTAATAAAAAACGAAATTGATACTGAATTGAAAGCGGAATTAAAATTAATAGTGAAAAGTTTTACTAATGAGTTAAAGGTTGTTTTTTATCGTATTAACAAGAAAATGACAGAATATGTGGAAGTTTTTTTGGATCGAGAGTCAAAGAAGGATGTTTTACCTGAAAAGATTTTAAAAGAAATAAACGCATTGTTACGGTTGAAATGTTCATCGCTTTTTGAAGAAACGAAAGGAGATGAGGCAGGTCATGGTCCTTTCTTATTATTGTTAACCACGTTTTTTCGTGCGATCACATTGAATTATTTTGATGGTCCTCTTTATGAAAGAATTGAGTGTATTGAATCAGAGACTACTCTTGTGCTTGATCCCACACAAAAGAAAAACAAGAGTGCTTCTTCAAGTAGTTCTTCTGAAGTGGTATCTCCTGCTCAGTTACGGCGTGGAGTTATTTCAGTTCAATATTACAAGTTATTGCTAGAGATAGCCGATTTTAAGAAAGCCTATTCAACGTCCTCTCAAAAACTGAAAGATGTTTTTCTTTTTATGGGAACCATGGAAACCCTCGCGGTAAGGTTTTTTGTTTCTCAAGTTCAAGGGGGAGCAAGCGTTCATCAAGTGGCGATGGACCATATAGACAAAACAGCCGATTTAAAAAAAATAAAAACAAATTATTTGGCGGAAAATCAAAAAGTGTTTGACCATTTAAAAAGAATAGAAGCGAGCTTTAGACAAACTTTTTATTCCTATGAAGATTGTATTGCTGCGATTTTAGATAGAAATGATCTGCGGATTGAAGAAATTACCAAGGAAAAAGAACAAGAAAAAACAGATGCTTTTGAAAAAGAACTCATCGCTTTCCCTGCCTCGGTTTTTCCGCATGATCATGATAAGAACAGTGTTCTTTTGTATTTTGAAAACAGAGCGTCTGAAAAAAAATTATTGAGGGAATTTAATGAGAAATTTCAGTTAAGTAAAGACACCTTCTCTTCATTTAAAGATTTGT
>Ga0155457_178_pt1 | contig 7688 bp, 5 predicted proteins | sample RifCSPhighO2_12_FD_107115 | JGI IMG/M metagenome (GOLD analysis project Ga0155457, IMG submission 107115) | Gammaproteobacteria bacterium RIFCSPHIGHO2_12_38_15
CATTTTCATTGTTAGGCATGGCATTTCTCCTGTTGGGTTTAAAAAAACAAGGCTGATAAGTACAGGAAGTGAGTGATGCCAATGATGGTGTTGTAGGAACATAATTTTCTCCTTAAAGATTATTGAAAAAACCACAAAAAAATGACGGATTGCAATCAGTTTTGTGGCGTTGAGATAGAAAAAAGAGGGATTAAATGAGAATATTTCGGATTTTTGATACTGCTTGAAATAGTACTTTAACATGATGGAACCTCTTTAACACAACAACAAACAAACCACACCCGCGCTGACATATCCAAGAATGTCGCCAATGAGAGTGAGAATGTTGTGTGAAAAGGTTCATAAAAAAATTAGAAAAATATTAAATGAGATTAAACCCTAACACAGGTGGATAAATAGTTCAATACCTCTCTTGATTTTAAAAAGTAAGTTGGCGAGGGAGCTTGGTGATTTTCATCTACGGTGAGTATTTATTAGAAGAATCAATTAAGCTTTTCCTAAGTTTTCATCTTGTTTGGTAGGGGAGAGTAATTTTAAAAAATAATCTTTTTCAAAATAACGCAACTCTTTAGGATCTGCTAAAAATGGTTCAACATCATTCTTTTTTTATTCTGTTATTTCCAAAACCATGGAGCTTATTCTTTAAAGATTCATTCATAAAATCTCCCTGATAAATAAAGTGACTAAATTGTTTAATTTCTTGTGATTAAATTTTTTAGAGAGGATTTTTAACTTCTTTTTGTTAAGGATGCTTAATCCCTGTAAACGAAAAGAGTCAAAAAAAATATTCTTTTCTATGTTTACTGTTTCTCTAATCTTAAAGTAAAAAAAATCAATGACCGCTCTTTCAGGTGTGGCAATAAAAAAATAATTTTTGAATTCATCTTGATGTGAAACAAAATCATCGTAAAGTTCTGGGCGAAGGTGATGATAAATAAACTTTCCAAAAGGGTTTGAAAATCGCTGTGTTTTTTTGGAGGTGATGGCCGTAATCGCATATACCCTTTCCGGAATAAAACCATAATAACTTAGCGCGGTTTCAAGGCTAATATAAGAAGGGCTATAGAGATTGTTTGATAGAAAATAAGGGGATAATCCTGTCTGTCGGTCTTCTTTTCGTAAAGTATAACAGCTACGTTTAAGCTGAATAACATAACCCTTTTTTTTCCAGTCTACGAGTTGTCTGCGTAATATCGCTATTTTTTTTGTGAAATGAGGGAAGATATTGCTTCTAAAAAAGGGGAGCTGTTTTGTTTTTTCTCGAAACTGGGAGTAGTTCATATGCTTGTTGTTTCTCTATATTACAAATATTTGTAATATAGAGAAATATAGACTATTTTTGGTAAAAGACAAGTTTCCTTGGGCATAGGCTCGTTGCGCCTGAAAACATGAGTGTCGCGCTTTCAGCGCTAAAACGTATGTGTTAATACACCCCGCCTTACGGTTCACTACGTGAACCTAAGACGGGGCTTGTATGTTTGAAATCGTAAGCAGAAATCTCTAAAATAGACATATAAACAATATGGCTAAAAATGGGTTGTTTTCGCTTTGTTGCAGTGTAAAATACTGCATTGTGTCAGTTCTGTTTATATTCCAAGTGCATATCGTGCAAAACTATTTTTAATAAAAGGCAGACGATTTGCTAATCTTAATCCAAGATCAGACAGGGAAGAAAGTGGGTGTCTTGTATCAAAAAAATTTTTTAATAAATTAATGGCGTGTAGTGTTAAAGTATTATTTGTTTTTTGTTGTAATTCATAAGCCCGCAAAGTTTTTTCTAATCCAAAATCACGTTTGTTTTTAAGTGCATGAGAAATATGTGTTGATAAGGCTTCTGCGTCGATGAGTCCTAAATTCAAACCTAAACCCGCCAAAGGATGTATCGTGTGCGCAGCATCACCTATCAGCACAACACGTTCTTTAAAATAATTTTTTACGTGTTGAAAATGTAAGGGAAATGAAAGTAAAGGCGCGATCATTTGAAGTTCACCTAAGCGATCTTCAAATGCTGTCGCAAGTTGTAATTCAAAATTTTCTTTATTCATGGTTTTTAAAATTTCAGCGTGTGTGGGATCGGTAGACCACACAATGGAGCAAGAGTGAGAATCTTGTAAGGGTAAAAAGGCTAAAGGACCGCTTGATAAGAAACGCTGATAAGCAGTTTGTTGGTGTGGCTTTTCTGTTTTAATATGTGTGATCAAAGCTTGTTGTTCATAGTCTTTTTCCAGTATGGAAAAATTTAATTTTTTTCTGATCCAAGAGTTTTTTCCATCAGCGCCGACTAAGAGTTGGAATTTTATTTTTTTTCCGTCTTGATTTTGAAGCATGCCATCATTTGAAGATAAATTTATTTCTTTAGCGTGAAAGTCTGTGTAAAAATGAACGTGAGCATATTGCTTTAATTGTTTTAAAAGCAAAAAAGATAAAAGATTATTTTCGACAATATAACCAAGATTAGGCTCTCCAATAGAGAGGCAATCAAACAAGAGTTTTTGGTTTGATTTTTCACTCCATATTTGCATTTTCTTGTAAGCGCTTAGCCGTGTTTGTGCTAAGCTTTCCCAAATACCTATTTTTCGAAAAATGTTCTCAGATGCGCGATTGCAAGCACTGACGCGGCTATTATAAGCACAAGGGTTATACTCTAAAGGAGAGAGGGGGGCGTTTTCTAAAACAGCGATATTTAAATGATAGGGCGCTAATAGGTTTGCTAGCGTTAATCCTACGATGCCGCCGCCGAGAATAAGAATGTGATAATCTGTCATGGAGAGACGATGAGAAATCAATATGTGAAAAAAATTATTCTGAGTAGCGTAATTTACATGAATCTTTGTTTTTCTACCACCTTGCCCTTGGCTGGGTCTGCTTCAATAGAAGTGCCTTATCTCAACGAGAAACCGAATTTAGCGGATAAAACTTTGGATGTGGTTTTGGGGCGGCCTTTGCTTGTGGCAACCACTGTTGCAGGAGCCGTGTTATTGGCAGGGACATTGCCAGTGACGATATTGACGCAAAATCCAGGTGAGACAGGAAATGCTTATCTTCTTGCGCCTGAAAGAGGATTCTTTATGCGATGTTTAGGATGTACATTCAATATGGCTGCCTATGAAAAATAATTTAAAATTACCGCGTATAATAGGGCACCGTGGTCTTTGTGCGTATGCGCCGGAAAACACTTTGGCTTCAATCCAAAAAGCGCGTGAACTAGGCTTGTTATGGTTTGAAGTGGATGTGCGCTTGACACGCGATGATGTGGTTATGCTCTTTCATGATGAAACCCTGGAGAGAACCAGTAATGGAAAAGGTTTGTTTCGAGAGCGCAGTCTAGACGAAATTAAACAGCTTGATGCAGGTAGTTGGTTTTTACCAAAATTTTCAAAAGAAGCTATTCCTACATTAGAGGAAGTTTTAGAACTTTGTGGAAAATTAAAAATAAATATTAATTTGGAATTAAAGATAGAAGATAAAAGCGAAGAGCGATTATGTGATCTTGTTTTAAAAGAAATAAAAAAAAGTAAATTAAATTACTCAACTTCTTTTCTCTTATCGAGTTTTTCGCTTGAAATTTTAAAAAAATTAAAAATGTTAGACTCCGAAATCCCTTTAGGATGGAACCGAGAAAATTGGAGTGAAGAAGATTTGTTTTTAGTGTCGGGATTAAAGCCTTATTCCCTACATTATCCTGCCGATGTATTAACCGCCGATAGGATTTTGGAAATCAAGTCAAAAGGTATCGCTGTTCTGGCCTATACCGTAAATACAAAATCAGAAGCTGATCGTTTGTTCGCGATGGGGGTGGAGAGCGTGTTCTCTGATTCGATTTCTTCTCTGTGATTTCGATCAGCGAAATTACAGGCTATATTTAATTGTTTGGACGTTTATGGAAATGATCATAACCACGCTGGTTTATTTTTAAGGGTTTGTTTTTTTTGTCTAGGATAATTAATTTTTTTTCTTTCTCTATTTTTCCAATATACGTTAGTGGGCAATTTATTTTTTTTAATTTATTTTGATTTTCAGGGGAAATCGTAAAACATAATTCATAATCCTCGCCACCCTGTAATGCCATTTTCTCCTGCCCTTCTTTTTTTAATTGTGGCGATAAAGGGATTTTATCTAAAAACACTGTTGCACCTTTTTTACTGCTTTTTAAGATATGCGATAAATCTGAAATTAAACCATCTGAAATATCAATGCAGCTTGAGGCAAGCGCTCGTAATGCAATACCGACTTCAATGCGTGCAGTTGGGCGGTAAAGTCGAGATAAAAAATATTTCTTATTTTTATGTTGAGATTTTTCTTTTAATAAAGAAAGTCCATAAGCAGCATCACCCAATGTGCCCGTCACATAAATTAAATCACCTATTTTTGCAGCTTTACGTGTGAGCGCTTGGTTTTTAGGGATGAAACCATGGGCGTGAACAGTGATGGAAAGCGCCCCGCGAGTGAGATTGCCACCTACCAGTTCAATTTTATATTTTTTTGCTAGCGAAAAAAAACCATGGATGAATTTTGAAATCCAAACGTTATTTATTTTGGGTAAGGTGAGGGAAAGCATGGCCCAAGCAGGTAAAGCACCCATTGCAGCTAAATCACTTAAGTTGACACTGAGTGCCCTGTAGCCAAGATCAAAAGCGGGCATGTCAGGGAAAAAATGTGTGCCGCAGACGAGGGTGTCAGTGGAGACCACAAGTTGTTGATCCTTCGGGATTTGTAGTACCGCGCCATCATCACCTGCATGAACGATCACATCTCCGCGCTGTGTTTTTTGAGAATGCAATATTTTTTTAATGAGTTCGAATTCGGTCATGTCATTCCAAGATTTTGGCAAAATAGAAATTCTATACCCAACGGACTTCAAGATGCGAGAAATTTACATCTTCATGGGTATAGAGGCTTGATGGGCTCAGAAACATCTTGAAGCGCTTTTAAAATAAGAGGCACAGTGAGATGGATGATCCCTTCTCGGATTGCGTGGAGGCTGTCTTGCGCTTCTTTTTCTGTTTCTTGCGTAAACTGTGATGCAAAAGTGGTGAGTAATTCAGTTACGCGTTCTTGTTGTTTCGTGTATTTTTCTTCTGTGCTCAAAGCGTTGCTTGAATGGGCGTCTTTTTCGTTTTGTGGTGTGAGAAAAACAACATAGGCAAGCATATAACTTAACATCCCTTCTGCATTTTCAATTTGAGATAAACCATGCTCTTTAGTGAATCGGATGAATTGATGTAGATAGTTTTGGTAATTTTTGTTTTTTTCTATGCTTAAAATTAAAGGATCAAACCATTTTTTTAATATCCCTTCTTTATCCATAAGCTTGAGCACCGCTTCAACTGTTTGTGTTTTGAGTTGTGCGCTTAACCATGCAGTAAAATCAGAAAATTTTGAATTATCTAAATTTAATTTTAAATTAATTCTAGAAACTTCAGTTGGCTCCTGCTTTTTTTCAGATGTTTCACTTGAAGCAGCAGGATTATCTTTTCTGGGGGGTGTTAATAAACGCATTGATGAAGTGAATGATGAAGATGTTGCGCCAGCGTCTTTTTGGGATGGCAAACCTGCGGCCTCATCAATTTTGGAAATCACTTCTTCTATTGTTTTTATAGAAGATAAAATTTCTTTTCTTAGGTCTTCAATGCTTTTATATTCTTTTTTATTTTTAGAAAAAATTGCAAGGAGTTTTGTATATTGGGGATTTCGAGTAAAGCTTGGAAAATCTCGGGCAAGATCATCACATTCCATTTTTGCCATCTTTAAAAAATCATCTAATTTAATTCCCGTGGTTAATTTGCTTGCTAATTCTATGCAATTAATATTAAGGAGCTCCACGCTGATACGAATACGTTGTTGTGATAAAAGGCTGAATTCTTCCCATCTTTTTGAAGGTATGCCGGGCGTTTTTTTTATAAAACCTTTGTTTTCTGCGGTTTTTCTTTTTTCCTCATATTCTTTTGCAGATTTAAAAAGCTTTTCTTTTAATGTGGAAATGGCAATATCAAAATAATTTTTAGAAAAATTTAAAGATTCTAAAATCTCTTGTTTTTCTTTGCTAGGAGAGCATTCATGTAGATAATGAAAAGCCTGATCTATGATTTTTTCTGCTTTTTTAAATAACCAAATAATCTGAATATGTTCGTCGGTGGATTTAAGAAAAGAATTACTTCTTAGAATCAAATTAGATTTTAGAGTTAAAATATCTAAAATTAAATTATAGAGTTTGGCAACATAGAGTTCTTTTTTGAGAGTGTTTGATTGTGGAATGGTTTTCTCAATCTTCTCCACAAGGGCGTCTATGTCCCTTTGTTTGTCTTCTTTCGAAGAATTTTTATTATAAATCTCAAAAAACATTTTTGTGTGGTTATCTAATAATACTTCTCCACTGGAGATGCGGGTGGTTTCTTGAGAACGCTTTTCGTGAGGTTCTTGTTCTTCTGATGTGCTTTCTTTTTCAGGCAGAGTGGAACAAGCGGCGACTTTTTCATGTTTCTTTTTAGAGGGCTTTTGTTGTTTTTTTCTGGAAATTTTTTCTTCCTGGGCTTGCTCCAAGAGTTCGTTAGCCATTTTCTGAGAGGCGGCTTCTTCTGTTTTTATTTTTTCTTCAATTTGTTGTTTTTGATTTTCTAGTATCGTAGAAAAATCTTGTTGAATATCGCGAAAAACATGTAAACAAAGGTTAATGACAGTGGCTTCTTCAAGAAAAGTTTTTTCAAAACTACTTAAGACCATTTCATAAGATAAAATAATTTCTGACAAGTAATTCTTAACAAGCTCGATTTGTCGTGAGGTTTCATCTCTAATGAAAACTTCCATTTCAGATTTTGTTATAGTACGAATGGATTTCAATAATGTACGTCCAACCCCTTCATCGCTTTCTAGAGAAATCTCAAGTGGTCTATCTAGATTAAAATCAACCCTTCCTTTTCTCTTAAATAACATAAAAAACCAAAAACCCATCAAGTGGGCGGTGTTTTTAGCGATAGGGATGTTTTTAAATGGCAGGCTGTTTATGACAAACAATGAGAGCATCCTGAGTTTGTCTGAAAATTTAGAATATCCTATTGCTGTGGATTCGTGAGGGCGAATAAACTCACGATAGAGATTTAATAATTTCATCGATAATTTATCTTCTTGTAATTTCAAGACGAGTTCGTTTTTTTCATCTAAGGTGAATTCTATGGGCTTAGAAAAACAAAAAAAATCTTCAATAAATTTTGCTGTTGTCCTGTTGCACAGTTTGTTTGCCAAATCTAATGTTGTGGTAATTTCAGGAATCTCGGCTGTTAGAACGCCTTCTTTAATTAAAATTCTCGCTTGAGCAAGATTTCTGAGTGCACGATACAATTTATCGAAAAGGATGTCTTTGTTTTTTAAATCGATAAAGAATTTTCTATATCGTTCTTTTAATTCTGGAGAAAATTCCCATATCTTAATTAATACAGCAAGCGCATGCCCAACGATGTGAGGGAGGGTTGCTCCAATGATAGTCTCAATGTTTAAAAACGCATGAACGCTTAATGTGTTACGATTAAGTCCTAAAGGAATGTTTTTTTGACGAAAACGAGAAAGGTCGATGTTAAAAATTAAAGATTCAATTAAAATCGAAAAAATCAGAGGAAATTCTTCATTGACAGAAAGCGTTTTTTTTAAGGTAGGGAAAAAATCTTCTTGTAGTTTTGAAAATAACCTCAGTGCGA
>Ga0155457_183_pt1 | contig 6936 bp, 7 predicted proteins | sample RifCSPhighO2_12_FD_107115 | JGI IMG/M metagenome (GOLD analysis project Ga0155457, IMG submission 107115) | Gammaproteobacteria bacterium RIFCSPHIGHO2_12_38_15
TGATCCACGTGTCCTATCGTCCCCACATTCATGTGCGGTTTGCTTCGATCAAACTTCTCTTTCTCTGCCATCGCTTCTTCCTCGCTAAAATAAATTAATAAAATATGGAGCCCACAACCGGGATTGAACCGGTGACCTCTTCCTTACCAAGGAAGTGCTCTACCACTAAGCTATGTGGGCAAAAGGGTAATTTTTAGAGGTACCCGAAAGCACATACCTTAAAAAAACAAATTCTCCCACTTGGAGCGGGTGATGGGAATCGAACCCACGCTATCAGCTTGGAAGGCTGAAGTTCTACCATTGAACTACACCCGCAAACCCACATATACCAATAGACTTAAAATGGTGGAGGGGGAAGGATTCGAACCTTCGAAGGCGTAAGCCGTCAGATTTACAGTCTGATCCCTTTGGCCGCTCGGGAACCCCTCCACATTACCCCTTACCCATGAAGATGCGAACTTATAACCTCAAGCCTGGGGCATCTTTTCGCGCTTCTCAGTCGAAAAACCTCGAAATATAATAAATATTCCTTCGGTTTCTCTCCTTCCGATGCGCGAAAATCTAAACCCCATTCTTGGGTTCTAACTTCGCATCTTCATGGGCAAGGGGTATAGCCGAAAATGAACCCGACATTTTCGCGGATTTGATATAGAGGTGTCAATAAGATTAAAAAAATTAATACTCCACAATCAAAGGTGCATGATCTGAAAAAAATTTCTCGCGAAAAATTAAAACCGATTTTATTTTTTCTTTTAAATCCGGCGTTACAATTTGATAATCAATACGCCATCCCACATTTTTAGCACGCGCCTGCCCTCGTGCAGACCACCAGGTGTACTCCGACGCGTTAGGATTCAAAACACGAAAACTATCCACAAAGCCTAGCGCAAAAACTTCATCCAACCAGGCACGCTCTTCTGGCAAAAATCCTGAATTTTTTTGATTAGCACGCCAATTTTTCAAATCTATTTCTTTGTGCGCAATATTCCAATCACCACACAAAATAAAAGAACGCTTGGATGCGATAATCTCTTTTAATTTTTTTTTGAATTTTTCTAAAAAAATAAATTTATTGGCTTGCTTTTCTGGCCCTGAACTGCCCGACGGTAAATAAAGTGAAGCCACACTCACTTCATCAAAATCTACTTGCAAATAACGTCCTTCTTTATCCGCAATATCAAATCCCAAACCCTTCTCAAGTTGTTTTACCGGTAGACGCGTATACAAAGCAACACCACTGTATCCCTTTTTTTCTGCATCAAAAAAATAAGATTGATAACCCGCTAATTTAAAATTTTCTGAATCCAGTTGATGTATTTGCGCTTTTGTTTCTTGCACACAAATCACATCCATGTCTTGTTTTTTTACCCACTCAAAAAAACCTTTGCTTTGCGCAGAACGAATGCCATTGGCATTTAATGTAAGAATTCTCACTATACTCGACGCTCTTTGAAAAAATCTTTTAATAATTGACTGGCTTCTACTGTCAAAGGCCCCTGAACAACCTCAATAGCATGATTAAAATGAGCATCATTCTGCAAATTAAAAACAGAGAATGCACCCGTCTTGGGATCGCTACAGGCATACACAAGACGCTTAATGCGCGCTTGTATCATCGCACCCCAACACATCACACAAGGCTCCAAACTGACATACAATGTGCTCTTCAATAAACGATAATTCTTTATTCCTTTTGCCGCCAAACGTAACACAACTATTTCAGCATGCGCAGAAGGATCACAGGCCAAAATCATTTGATTATGCCCTTTTGCCAATAATTTTTTTTCTTCAGAAACAATCAGCGCGCCCACTGGCACCTCGCCAAAGTCTTGCGCTTGGCGCGCAAGCAATAAGGTTTGCTTCATCCACTCAAGATCATTCATACATTTTTTTCTTTATATTCACATAAATCAGCAATAAGACAGGACCCACATTTTGGTTTTCGTGCAACACAAACATAGCGTCCGTGTAAAACCAACCAATGATGCGCATCATGTATAAACTCACACGGAATCACTTTCATTAGTTTTTTTTCAACTGCCAGTGGCGTTTTTTCATGTGCTAACCCTATGCGATTGGCCACACGAAAAATATGCGTGTCCACTGCGATCACCGGTTCAGCAAACAAAGTATTTAATAATACATTCGCGGTTTTTCGCCCCACACCCGGCAAAGACTCTAACAGGCTTCGTGTAGACGGCACTTTGCTTACATAGCGCGCCACCAACAATTGACAGCTTGCCATAATATTTTTTGCTTTTGTATTATAAAGACCGATCGTTTTTATTTTTTCTTTTAATTTCTCAATGCCCAATTTCAAAATTGCTTCTGGCGTATTGGCAACAGAAAACAAGCCTTTCGTTGCACGATTCACGCTTTTATCCGTGCTTTGCGCTGACAAAATCACGGCGACCAATAACTCAAAATCTGAAAAGTAATGTAACTCTGTTTTAGGATGTGGCATCGCTGATTGGAAACGATGAAAGATTTCAAATATTTTGCGCTTATTCATATTTGATGAAGTCTCTAAAAATAAGGATAATGAGTCATTTTGATCTTCTTCTTGCAGGATACCCATGACCGTTCGCACTCGCTTTGCTCCCAGCCCCACGGGCTTCTTACACATCGGCGGTGCGCGTACTGCACTTTATTCTTGGCTTTATGCAAAAAAACATAAAGGGCAATTTATTTTACGGATTGAGGATACCGATACTGAACGCTCAACTCAAGAAGCCGTGGATGCCATATTAAATGCGATGGATTGGTTAGGTTTACATTACGACGAAGGCCCTTTCTTTCAAATGCAACGCTTAGAACGTTATCGTGATGTGGCAGAACAATTGGTAAAAGAGGGAAAGGCATACCGCTGCGATTGCAACAAAGAACGCCTTGAAGAAATGCGCAAAACACAAATAGCTCGCAAAGAAAAATCACGCTATGACGGCCATTGTCGCACCCGACATTTAACAGCCGCCTCCCCTCATGTCATTCGTTTTAAAAATCCCACACAAGGCGATGTGATCGTAGAAGACAAAGTTCGTGGTCGTGTCCTATTTAAAAATGAAGAACTTGACGATCTTGTTTTGATACGCAGCGATGGTGTACCAACTTATAATTTTAGCGTTGTCATCGATGATCACGACATGCAAATCACACACGTCATTCGTGGCGACGATCATTTAAATAATACGCCAAAACAAATCAATCTTTATCATGCACTAAATTTAGCAGCACCCGTCTTTGCACACATCCCCATGATTTTAGGCCCCGACGGCAAACGACTTTCCAAACGCCACGGCGCAGTAAACGTCATGAATTATCGTGACGAGGGTTATCTGCCCTTCGCTTTATTAAATTATCTTGTACGTTTAGGCTGGTCCCATGGCGATCAAGAAATATTTTCGCAAGAAGAATTAATTCAATTATTTGATTTGGATCACATCAGCCGTTCTTCTGCTTCATTCAATGCGAGTAAATTATTGTGGCTCAATCATCACTACATCAAAACCTTACCCTCTAACATACTCCAAGATGACTTACGTTTTCATTTACAAAATGCTGGTGCAGATTTATCACAAGGACCTGATTTAGAAAAACTGATTACACAACAACGCGAGCGTTATAAAACATTAAAAGAGATGGCCCAAGGCAGCCTCTTTTTTTATAAAGAAAGCCCACCCTCACCTGATTTAATTAAAAAACACTTCACCCCTTCTCTACAAAAAACCCTCTCAGAATTTAAGGAAATACTGCTTAAGTTATCCCCTTGGGATGAAGCTGTTTTGCATGCTTGCCTCAACGATTTTGCAACACAGCATGGCATGAAACTGGGAGAGCTAGCCCAACCTCTACGTATTGCCATCACCGGCAACACCGTCTCGCCGCCGCTCAACCACACACTCTATTTATTAGGGAAAGAACGAAGTATTAAAAGAATCGAAGCCGTTTTGTCTAACATTAATCCATAAAAACAGGCTTTCGTATGCCTTCCTAGACAGCATCTTTTTCGATGCTATAATTCAATAGCATTTTGTAAGCAATTTATTATTATTTTTTTTTGTCGACTAACTTGGGAGAAAAGGAATATGTTAAAAACCAAATCATTTACCACGGCTATTGTTGTGATTGCTGTCCTCATGGCAATTTCAGCAACATTCATGCCCCCTGAAAAGGTAGGAACATTTTTACTGCCTGTTGCACGCTTTTTTGAAGTCATGATTCCTATTTTAGGTGTCGGTGCATTGTTGAAATACCTCTGCTGCTGCCATCATAGCCATTGCGATGATCATCATGGACGTAAATAATCACAATAAACCTTAATATATGAACCCCGTAGCATAAAATCTACGGGGTTTCTTTTTTTTAGAACAAGAGACGTGAAACCACTCAAAAGAATTTTTTTTATATTTTTCATTTTTTTTCGATACAATCTCAGCGAATTTATTTTTTTCCCTGTTTTTTCTAAAAAGTTTAAAAAAAATTCTCCAAGATCAAGCATACGACTCAGACAAGCTTTTGAAAGATTAGGCCCGCTCTTCATTAAATTCGGTCAAGTACTTTCAACGCGCCCTGATTTACTTCCCGAAGAGTTCATCAAAGAACTCTCCCGCTTACAAGACACGCTTCCACCTTTTCCTTATCACGATGTAAAAAAAATCTTAGAAACAACTTACGATCAATCCATTGAAACACTGTTCCATGATTTCAACAAAGTACCGCTGGCTTCGGCTTCTGTTGCACAAGTTCATGAAGCAACTTTATTTTCAGGAGAAAAAGTAGTCGTGAAAATTTTACGACCACGCATAAAAAAAATAATTCAACAAGATATTCGCTTACTCTACAAACTTTCCAAATTCGCCAATCGATTTAAAAAATTTTCAAGATTCAAACCTATTGAAATCGTCGCTGAATTTGAAAGAACCCTCATGAATGAATTAGATTTGAGACGCGAATCCGCCAACGCTTCTTATCTAAGAAAAAATTTTTTAAATTCAGAATTAGCTTATATTCCAAAAATTTATTGGGAATACACCAAAAAAAATGTTATGGTGCTTGAACGAATTCACGGCCATGCTCTCTCAGATCTTTCAAGGCTTCGAAAACAAAATTTTAATTTTAAATTATTGGCAGAAAAAATCATTGAGCTTTTTTTTACAGAAGTTTTTGATCATAATTTTTTTCATGCCGACATGCACCCGGGCAATATTTTTGTGGCAGGCAAACCCGAAGACCCTCATTATATTCTTGTGGATTTCGGCATCATGGGCAGTTTATCCAGCCAAGATCAGCGATATTTAGCGGAGAATTTACTGGCTTTTTTCAAACGAGATTATCGTCGTGTCGCAGAATTACATTTAGAATCGGGATGGATAGCCTCAAATGTACGAATAGAAGAGTTTGAAGCCGCCATGCGCACGGTGTGCGAACCCCTTTTTGGAAAAGCCTTGCATGAAATTTCATTCGGACAATTATTACTGCAATTGATTCACACAGCGCAAGAGTTTCATATTATTATTCAACCGCAATTACTGTTGATTCAGAAAACATTGTTAAATGTAGAAGGTTTAGCACGACAACTGTATCCTGAACTTAATCTTTTGAAAACCGCCAAACCTTTTGTAGAGCGCTGGATGAAAAAACAATTAGGCTTTCGTGCTTTTTTGCGGAAAATAAAAGAAAATTTACCTTATTGGGCCGAGAAATTTCCTGATTTTCCAGATTTAATTTATCTTGCGTTGCAAAAATATATTCGTCGCAATTAAAAAACGAGTTTCGCGCTTACAGCGCTAATATCTATTCTTATCATAACCCCATCTTGGGTTCACTACGTGAACCCAAGATGGGGCTTGACTTCGTTGCCAGGCCTTCGGCCTGAAAACCAAAAATTAAACTTGACTTCAAGACAGTAACCTACATTCCTGTCATTGCGAAAAAATGCGTCGGAGTGATTTTTAAAAAAAATCAGAAGGTTCACGCATTTTTGAAGCAAGCCAGTGCGCAACTAAATAAGAACTCGGCGCTTGATTGCCGCGAAAAACACAAGAAAGCTTTCTCTTCTTTTTGAAACATGGGATGTGTTTTTCTCGCAATGACAGCAATCCTGCTTTCATGATGAAATCAAATTTTAATTTTCAATTTCTGAGCTTTCTTATTTCCTGTAATGAGCAAAGAAAATTACAGGTATTTACGAACAATAAAAACTCTTCCCTGTGACTGCGCTGCGTTGTGGGCTGGATGCAAAAGACGTCATTGCTCTTCCTACACATAAATAGTCGGGGTTTCCTTCGTTTATACTGTTTCTTAAGTTTTTAAATAAGTTCTCTTTTGTGATGCTTCCTTTATTAAACTCATTAATGATCTCAGCGATCAATTCTTTCACGTCATTATGTTGTTGGTTTGCTGGGATAAGACTTTCCAATTCCTGAAGCTGTTCTGAAGTGATTTGAATTTCCCTGGATTTGTTTGTAGAGAATAAAGGGGGAGATGTGCATTTAAAAAAATTTGAAATATTTTTAATTCCAGAAGAAGCATTGAACAACGTTCTTTCTAAATAAAAATCCAGTAACTTATCTTTTCTATGCTGATTTAAAACGTCTTCTAGCACTTTCAAGGCACAAGGCTTATCGGATAAAAGCAAAACGAGGCTTTTTAAAACTTTTTTTAGAATGATATCAGGTGCAGGTTCCGGGCAGCCAAGAGATGAAGTCGCGCCTTGTGCTGTCTCGCTGTTTCCTTCGATAAAGTAGTTCCTCAACATCTTATACCCCACATCAAGCATCGCATGCTCACAGCGTTCCGCATAGATTAAAAATACTAACAATTCGCTTACTGTAATAATTTTTTCTTTTTGAGAAAAGAGGGACACATAATAAGTTGCTAACGCATATTGTCCTTCTTTGTAATCGAGGCTTGTCTTGGAAAGTGTGTTTAATTTTA
>Ga0155457_164_pt1 | contig 6784 bp, 8 predicted proteins | sample RifCSPhighO2_12_FD_107115 | JGI IMG/M metagenome (GOLD analysis project Ga0155457, IMG submission 107115) | Gammaproteobacteria bacterium RIFCSPHIGHO2_12_38_15
GATTTCCTTAACCAAATGTCCTTTACCTATCCCGCCAATGGCGGGGTTACATGACATTTGTCCGAGGGTTTCAATGCTATGTGTTAATAATAAAGTGCGGCATTGCATACGTGCAGAGGCTAAAGCCGCTTCAGTGCCGGCATGGCCGCCGCCAATCACAATGACGTCATAATCGAAAAAGGAAGCCATGTTTAATCAAAAAACCAGAAATAAAAGAACAGCGTTGTTTGGAGCGAGGAATTATACCATCAGAAAATATAAATAGAGATACCACGCCCAGGTATTATGGTTTTCTAAATTTTCCCGTCGGAGAAGAAGGAGCCGTTTCTTCTTCCGTTGCCGCTTGTTTTTCTTCTTTTTTTTGTTCATCTTTGATGGTCTCTAACATGTTCCAAGGAGAGGAGGCGTTGACACCTGCTCTTTCGTTGAAGAAAGGTAAAGGGGAGGGGAGATTGCTTTGAGGTGATTCTGAGTCAGTGAGTATTTCAGAACGAGCGCTGCTGGTGGCGCTCATGTCACTTACAACTCTTCTTAAATTGGAGCTGCTTGCGGCACCGCTACTATCGTATGAAGAAGTGGGTTGTCGAAATAATAAATTGTCTAGATCTTCCATATAAAAAGGGAAGCTTCCTGCGCTGTCGGTAACAAAATTTTTTAAATCTTGCAATATTGCATCGGGTAGTAGAGAGAGGCCTTTTGTTTCTATTAGTTTTCTGTCAAGTCCGAACTTTCTGAAATCTGAAAGCAATGATGTATAGAAGGTAGAAAAAATGGTTTTTGCTTTTAAAAGTGCCTCAGGATCTTGTGATGTTATTCCAAAAGTTTCTTTTTTAAATTCCAAGAAATCTTTTTGCATTATTTCTTTTCCGAGGATAATAAAAATATAAGAGAGGTTAACTGCTATAAACTTTACGTCCCCCAGCGTAAAATTTATTTCTTTTCCTATTGTTATTTCTTGTTCGCAAATGTCCTTCAGAAGAAAAAGGATATTAGCGGCAGATTTAAAAATAATAACAGGATCATCTTTTTGTAGTTTGTAGTGTTGTATTCCGCTTTTAGAAAAAGTTGAAAATCCATTGATGATGCCACGAACAAAAAAACCCATTTTTTCAGTAATATTTTTTTTTGCGTTTTCTCTTTGAGAAGGCTCGGATAAAATACTGACTATAGCTTGGAGCGTTTTCAATAAGTCATTTTCTTCAGGATAGGCTGGGATTTTGTCGGAATTATCATCCGGCGATGTTCCTATGTGAGTGGTTAATAGCTCGAGGCATATTAGGCAATTTTTATTTAAGCCTTCTCTGGCGCTAACTCGTATTTTTTCTTGGTTTATTTTCGCGTCATCTTGTGGCATCAGAAACCCCATCTTTCATTTTGAATTATTTAATTATAACAATGAAAAATTAAGGAATTATGAAGGGCGGCGCTATTTTTAAGTTTTTGTTTTTTCTTGCTCAAGATGTTGAGCATAGAGCGCGTCAAAATTAATGGGCGCAAGATAAAGCTGAGGAAAAGTGCCGCGCGTCACCAGGTCTGAAATAAATTCTCGTGCATAAGGAAACAGGATGTTTGGGCAGACACTGCCGAGCGTTGCTTTGAGTTGATCAGGCGAGAGGTTTTTAATGGTGAAGATACCCGCTTGTTTTAGTTCGATTAGAAAAATTGTTTTTTCTTCAGATGTGGCTGTGATATGTAAAGAGAGTACTACTTCATGTGCATTATTATCCAAGGCGTTGGTTTGAGTTTGAAGTTGGAGATTAACTTCGGGCTGCCATTGTTTTTGAAATACCTCAGGTGATTGCGGCGCTTCAAAAGAAAGATCTTTAATATAAATACGTTGGATAGCAAAGCTCGGTTGATTTGAAGTATTGTCATTTTGGTTTTGTGGTATTGAGGTCATGATTGCTTATCTCCTTCGGAAAGTAGTTTGTCGAGTTTACCGCTTTGATCTAAGGCATAGAGGTCATCATAACCACCTATGGACTGATTGTTAATAAAGATTTGAGGTACGGTGCGTCGTTGACTTCGGTTTAACATTTCTTGTAATGCTTTTTCGTCGAGATCAACGCGTATTTCATGGTAGGAAAATCCTTTTGCTTCAAGCAGCTGCTTTGCTCGTACGCAGTATGAGCAGTGTTCTTTTGAATAAATAACAATAGACTTCTTCGTCGTCATGGCTTTATTTTGTGATAGGTAAATTTGAAAGTCGCCATGCGCCCATGCCGCCTTTGAGAGAAAAAACTTTTTTGAAATGATGGTGATGTAATAATTTAGCGGCTTGCACCGATCGATTGCCTGCATTGCAAACTAAAATGACCGGATGTTCTTTGTTTTTTTCGAAATGAGATATTTCTTTTTCCAGGCAAGCAAAAGGAATATTGTGTGCCTTTAAGATGTGACCTTCTGAAAAAAGTTTCTCATCGCGCACATCCAAAACCAAGGCATTTTCACGATTCATCATATGTAATGCTTCTTGAGTAGAAAGATGTGAAATACCCGGTGCATGCTCACGTATTTCAAAGAAAATAATCAGAGCAACGATAAGCAATGTCGCTGCCGTTAAATCCCAGTGGGCTATCAGAAAAGTAATAAATGAATTCATGGCGTAAAGGCATAAAAAAAACTGAGAGCATACAGCAAGGTTTGAGTCCTATACAAGTGTAGTGAGCATAGCGAGCGGCAGGATGGAAGAGACGAGATTTTCATCTATAACAGGCATACACTCCTTTTTTTTGTTGAAATATCATGAAAAAGTAGACTGTAATCTATCTATATACCATTCTTTTATGGATCACAGTCAAAAATGAAATTCCGCTTTACCTCTTTGGGTTTTTATACTAGGGCATGTCTCTAAAGGTTTTTTCAGTGCGAAAAGAATCTTTAGAGACACCCTCGAATTTTCCATAATTTAAAAAAAATAAAATTTGATACATTACTTTTTTGTTTTTCATCATAAAGGTGTGGGTGACGGGCATGACGATAAAATCGCTTATACCATCAAGATACGTGCTTGAAACAGCCACCTTCCCATCATTTGGTTCATCAAAAAATAATTTTCCGAAAGGACTGACATTGCCTGCAATGATGCCAACCTCGTATTGGGAGGGAAGGGGATAAGGAAAATGTATCTCAAGCGTTGTTAAAGCTTGACCCGCGGGGCCTGTAAAAACTTGAAATAACCAATTATCATGAAAAAAGTCTGCTAAAGGACTGCCCTGGTTCGGCGGACTCAACATGACAATCCGTTTTAACTTGGGTATACGGTGATGCTGTAAATAATCTCGAAGCACAATACCCCCTAGAGAATGGGTGACAAAATCAATATCGTCTGCGTCAAGATCCAAACAGGCATTAATCATGGGGGGAATGTTTTCTTCGGCTAGGTTATGGATCGTTTTTCTTGTGCTAGGATAATCTAAATTAATCACACTATAATTATTTTTTTTGAGATATGTTTCTAGCTTTGACATCGACGCGTGTGAGCGCGCCAAGCCGTGCAGCAAGATAACACACGACAAAGCATGCGAACATAACGGGAAAAAAAATATAAAAAATAAAATTTTTTTCATTTTTACACAAACGAGGATTTGCCATGAAAGAAGCTATCATAGCAGAAAAACCAACATTAAAACTTCCGAATAACGAAAAAAAATTATTATTACATTCTTGTTGTGCACCTTGCGCCTGTGATCTCATGGAGCGTTTTGTAGAATCTAAAATTGAATTTACCATCTTTTTTTATAATCCCAACATTCATCCTTTCAAAGAATATGAAATTCGGAAAAATGAAAATGTTCGTTTTGCTGAAAAACACCAGATTCCTTTTATCGATGGCGACTATGACCGTGACGAATGGTTTAAACGCGCAAAAGGAATGGAAAAAGAACCTGAACGTGGCATACGATGTACCATGTGTTTTGATATGCGTTTTGAGCGAACTGCGCTTTACGCGCATGAACATGATTTTAATATTTTCACCAGTTCGCTAGGCATTTCACGTTGGAAAAACATGGCGAAAATCAATGATTGCGGCACACGCGCAGCCTCGCATTATCCTAATATGACCTATTGGACTTTTAATTGGAGAAAGAAGGGCGGATCGCAACGTATGATAGAAATTTCCAAACGTGAAGCGTTTTATCAACAAGAATATTGTGGCTGCGTTTTCTCTTTACGTGATACACAACGTTGGCGCGAACAAAATAATCGAGAACGTATTAAGATGGGCGTTAAGTACTATCACGAGGAAAAAGGCATATGATGTTATCTTCAGGGAAACGTTTTAGGGCTACACTTCAAAAATCAAAACCTCTGCAAATTGTCGGAACCGTCAATGCCTACTGCGCCAAATTAGCAACACAAGCAGGCTTTGAAGCAATCTATCTTTCAGGCGGTGCTTTAGCGGCTGTTTCTTATGGCTTGCCTGACTTGGGGATCACAAATTTAAATGATGTATTAACGGATGTGGATCGTATTACGAGTAGCGTCGATACACCTTTGATTGTGGATATCGACACAGGCTGGGGAAATGATTTTACGATTGCGCGCGCCATCCAAGCTTTAATTAAACACGGTGCTGCGGGTGTACACATTGAAGATCAAGTCAATGAAAAACGTTGTGGCCATCGTCCTAATAAACGTTTAGTTTCCGAAGAAGAAATGCTAGGTCGTATTCGAGCAGCTGATCAGGCAAGAAAAGAAAATGATCCTGATTTTTATTTAATTGCACGGACGGATGCTGTTGCAGTCGAAGGTTTAAAAAGCGCGATCGCCCGCGCAGTGCAATATCAAACGGCTGGTGCTGATGCGCTGTTTGCTGAAAGTTGCACGACCCTGGAGGAGTTCCATGCGTTTGTGAAAGCGCTTGATATTCCTGTGCTTGCCAATATTACGGAATTTGGAAAAACACCTTTGTTTACCGTCGAAGAATTGGCGAGCAGGGGGATCAGTATGATTTTATATCCTTTCACCGCGGTGCGGGTGATGAATAAAGCCGCGCAAGAAGCATATAAAACCTTAAAATCTCATGGCAGCCAAAAATCCTTGATCCCGCAAATGGAAACCCGCGACACGCTATACGATGTTTTAAATTACCTCGCTTATGAAGACAAATCCCAGAGATAGTTTTTATTTAAAACCCGCATTCATCACGGGTGTATTGTCTCACTGTGGTGTGGGGGGGGTGCTGCGGCGGCGGCGGCTGCTGCTGCTGCGGCGGCGGCGGCTGCTGCTGCTGCTGCTGCTGCTGCGGCGTTACCACCACCAACACTAAAGAAACCGATAGCAGCACTGCTTGCGGCGGTTCCGTTACCACCCTCTTGAAGAACAGCATCCTCTTGGTTTTCTTCTTCTTGCGGCTGTTCTTTTTGCTGACTTGCTAGCGCTCCTAAGTCTTCTCCGAAAGCATTTAATTTATCTTGGATCCCTTTAAGCTCTGACTGATTTTTATGAGCATTCTCTCCTTCTTTTCTGTGGGAATACAAGGAAGGAACACCAAACGCACTCGCTAAACCAAGAGATAGACAACCTAGGAGGATCCCCATCCCTATATACACAGGGATAGCGGCACCACCAGCAAGAGCCATCAGTACTATAAACACAATAAGCCCAGCAAGGACAACAAGGCCACCAATTTTCTTACTTCTTGAGTCAAGCTTCTCTAACCAGGCTTCTTGATCAGCTGTTAAAGCAGAAAAAAGATTCTTCAAGATCTCGGAGATCTCGCTTGATTTTAGAATATACTTATCAGCAAGATTGCTGGCGTCTGCGACAGATCTCCTAGGATCTGCAAGAAACAGGAATGCCTGCGAAGAAAAACCAGCAGCAGCACTGGGGTGGTCTTTTGCGTATTGCGTTATTCTGTTTTCAAAAACGCTCATGAGGCAATAACAAAGATAATGATAGAAAGAATCGCGCTGTTTATGTTGTTCTGCACTTAGTTTGTTGTTTGGTGATGATATTTTTTTTATTGAATCATTTAGATCTCCAAGAAAAGAATCAAGATCAGGCAACCCTTTCTGTGATGTAGCAGATGCAGAATGACTATCCGAAGCTGAGTCTAGCGTTAGTTCTTGCTTGTTTGCTAGCATTCCCATTCCATTAAGATCTCTCATAAATCCATCTAAAAACCTCTGATTATCTGAAGAAGCGCCTAATGTGCCTGAAAAATCAAACATGAACATCTCCCAATTAAAAAATTTAAGAAATTAATTTAACCATAGTAGGGCAGAGAAATCAAAATTACTTTTCACAGAAAAATTAAGAAAACATTAAGAATATTTTTAAAAATTTATTAAAAAAATAAATAATTATAATTTTTGAAAATTTAATAAAAAACTGAGTTTTTCTGTTTTAAGATGTTTATCGGGCATCGCTTCTTCAATAAAAAAACAGTGTGGTTTCACGAAAAAAAATCACACGATATTAAATGAAGAAGCATAAACTTTCCTGTGTTTTCTGAGGGTTCGCATCTTCATATACGAGAGGTATGCGCCGATCTTTTTTGCTCGACTAGTTAAGCATTTGGTATCACTGGTTGCTTACCATACCAAGCAATTGGTTTTTTATGCTTAAGCGAGTTTCGCGCTTACAGCGCTTGTGATTTGTGGGAAATTCGATACCCAAGGTTACGTTGTGCTTCGCACAACTCACCTTGGGCTAGGCGCGTTCCGCGCTGCCAGGTCTTCGACCTGGTAGACTCATCATAAATAAATTCTTGAGGGTTTTATCAGACCGAAAGCCTTGAGATTGAAAATTAAAATTTGAGTTTATTATAAAAGCGCGA
>Ga0155457_187_pt1 | contig 6704 bp, 8 predicted proteins | sample RifCSPhighO2_12_FD_107115 | JGI IMG/M metagenome (GOLD analysis project Ga0155457, IMG submission 107115) | Gammaproteobacteria bacterium RIFCSPHIGHO2_12_38_15
CAAATAGAAAATCAGCCTGCTGGTATCTATCACACTGTGTCATTATTGTGACGTACTGTGCCGAGTTTGAGTATAATTGTGACTGTGTTAAACCGTTTTTCACCTTGAAAAATCCGGCCCGGGGAGCCAGATTTTTCAAGGTGTTACCAGTTTTCTCTCTGATTTCAAATAGTGCACTGTGCCATATTGTGTAAACTAATCCCCTTTAACTAACTTGATCGTCTCGCATAAACAATAATTCCACCAATTTTTTTCTCATGAATAGCATCCAGTAGCTTGTTGTACCCGCTATACATCGTATTCACAAGATGATGATCAAACTGACTCAACAAAACTTCTTTTTTCGCATCATGCTTTGCAACAGCGGGAGGAAAATATTTTTCTTCCTTCGCAGCTTGCTGTTGCAGATGCTTTGGATTTTTTGGTTGTCCTACTGATTTTTTCGATTCTTGTTCAGCGCGTCCTTCACGTTCAAACATTCGGCTAACTTCATCGTCCGTCTTTTCATCTTCAAAACCTCGATAACGATCTTTACCCATTTGCTTACCCTCCTCAAACACATCCAAATAGAAATAAGAAAATCTTTCTTTTACTTACATCAAAAGCATAGCTCAAAGAAAAATAATTTCAAAAACGGAAGGTTTTAATAAAATGATCAGATGATTTATCTTAAAATAAACTAATAATTGAAAATTATAAGTATTTTAATCTTCGCTTAAGGTTTTATTGCTTTAAATAGCGTTGTGAAGCCACCATGGCGGCAAACCATCCTAGAAAAGCACAAGAGGATAAAAATAAAAAAGATTCGAAAAAATTAGCTTGCAATGCAGGCACACTCTCTATATTAAAATGATTGAGTTGTTTTAACGAAAAATCGAGATACGAAAAAAATAAAAAAGTTAAACTCCACGCCAACACACCTCCGAATATTCCTAAAATCAAACCAATATATAAATAAGGTCGTCGCGTGTAAGCTTGACTTGCGCCCACCAATTTCATGACGTGAATTTCTTCTGTTCGCTCTAATATAATTAATCTCAAGGTATTACCCACAATTAACATGACCGCGGCACTCAATAAGATCGCCAGTGTCGCAATAAATCGTTTTGCAATTGTGAGCACGGTATATAATTGCTTTACAGAATTTATATTTAATTGATCTTGATCAATCACAGGGATTTGCCGCAATTGCTCCGCTAATACTTCAATTTCTTGCGGCGATAAATTTGAGTTGGGCTCTATTTCTAATACCGGCGGCAAAGGGTTTTCATCTAGTTGCGCAATGGCTTCTTTAAAACCTTCACGTCGTTCAAGTCGCGCCAAACCCATTTCAGGCGAAATGTAATTAACAGCACTGATCTTTGAGTTGGTTTCTAATTTTGTTTTTAAATCATAAATTATTTTTTGAGAAAGATTGGGTTTTAAATATAAAACAATTTGCGCTTGGTGATTCCATTGATCAAAAATCGTATGCGCATAGCGTGAAATCAATAACAATCCCCAAGGAAGCGACAAAGTAATGGCGATAACCCAGAGTGTGATAAGACTGCCCAACCAGCCGGATCTTAAATACCGAAAGGCTTGTCTTGACGCATAACGATGCGCACGTAAATAAAAAGGGATTTCTTTCATGAACTCACTCCTTGCTCTCCATTCCCTGAATTTCGCTACATTTATATCTTGTTTTCATCTCAACCATATTTAGACCGTAAATGCTTCTTGCTCTTGTTCTCGTTTCAATCGTCCGCGTTGCAATGAAATAATGCGATGAGGTAGTTTTGCAATAAGCGCCAGATCATGGCTTGCCACCAATAAAGTAACACCCACTTGATGAAATTGCTGAAACAAACTCATGATGTCTTTGGCAAGGTCTGGATCCAAATTACCCGTGGGCTCATCCGCTAATAAAGCAATCGGCCTGTTCACAATCGCCCTTGCAATGCTCACACGCTGTTGCTCCCCCGCCGATAATGCCGCCGGCAGCATTTTCTCTTTTCGCAATAAACCTACTTTGTCTAAGGCCGCACGCACACGCTTTGGAATTTCTTTATAATTAAAACCCGTGATATATAACGGTAATGCAACATTTTCAAATACATTACGATCACTTAATAAATGTGGATTCTGAAAAATAATCCCCATTTGCTGACGTAATTTTAAAATGGTTCGATCATTATATTGATTTAAATTCGTTTGATTAAAGATAACTTGTCCCTGCGTGGGACGCTCTAACATCGCAATTAATTTGATGATCGTGGTTTTGCCTGCCCCTGAGTGGCCCGTCAGAAATACAAGCTCGCCCTTTTGAACAGAAAAACTAAGCTGGCTCAGCGCTTCATAACCTGAATCATAACGCTTACTGACATTGATAAATTGGATCATTTCCATATTGTCCCTACCCTTTTTTCCTGGTTAGAGCTTATTACCTGTAATTCGCACAGCAAGTTACAGGCCACAAAAGGAGCTACTGATGCTCAGGTGCAACAACATAAATACCGGGGGCATTTCTTAAATATTCTTTGTAATCCATCCCATAGCCAAACACAAAACCACCTTGCGTGCTTAAACCCGTGAAATCCGCATGCGATAAACCTTCGGGTAAGCGCTCTTCTTTTTTATCTAATAAAACAGCCGTTAATACTTCTTTTGCACCCTGACTACGACAGTATTTTACAATTTCATGCAAGGTTATTCCGCCATCTAGTATGTCATCAATGATCAATACAACCCTGTCTTGCAAATTACAACGCGGCTTCACAAGCCATTGGAGCTCGCCTCCCCGTATTTGACCGCCATAACGCGTCGCGTGGATATAATCCAATTCCAAAGGAAAATCCAATCGCGGAAGCAAATTACCCGTGGGGATCAAACCTCCTATCATCACACACAAAAAAATAGGATTTTGATCTGCAAGCCTTGCGTGCATCGCTTTTGCCATTTTATCCAAAGCAACTTCGATGTCTTGCCGCGTGTAAAGACAACTTGCTTTGGTTTGTACATCACGAATATAGCTTGGAAGATGCATTTAAACATTACCCATTTGACGTTCTTTAATTTCATCTAAGGTTTTACAATCAATACACAATGTCGCTGTGGGACGCGCCTCAAGACGACGAACGCCAATCTCAATACCACAACCTTCACAATAGCCATATTCTCCTTGCTCGATCTTGGCAAGTGCTTCTTCAATTTTTTTAATTAACTTGCGCTCCCTGTCACGCGCTCTGAGTTCTAAACTAAATTCTTCTTCTTGCGTTGCACGGTCATTGGGATCAGGAAAGTTAGCCGCTTCATCTTGCATGTGATGGACAGTACGATCCACTTCCTGCATCAACTCTTGTTTCCATTGACCCAGCATGCGAGAGAAATGCTCTTGCTGCGATTCATTCATGTATTCTTCATCCGGCTGTTGATCATAAGGCTTTAAGCCAACCATGCTGAGCTCTGCACTCAATGCCTTCGGTGTTTTTGGAGCTTTTGATTTTACTTTCTCTTTACTTTTCTGTGTTTTTTTATTTTGTTCTTTTACAAAATCCGTCATCAGCGTTACATTACTTTTCTGAACTTTTTTAACGACCGGTTTTCCCGCTGCTTTTACTGTTTTTTTAGGAAACGTCTTGGCGATAATTTTTTTCTTCGGTAATTTCTTCACGACTAAAGTTTTTTTCTTGGCGGTTGATTTTTTTAATGACTTTTGAACGGGTTTTATTTTCTTTTTAGCGCTAGCTGGTTTGGATTTTACAGATTTTTTTAAAACTTTCACTTTTTTCACAACACCCTTCTTTTTAGCTTTCGCCTTCACTCGATTTTTTGCTTTCGCTGACATAGTTATATCTCCTGGTTACTCAAAATGATGCTGTACATCTTCTATAGCTCAATAAGGATTGTCAAGAAATCTGTGCCAGACTAACCCGTTCTTGATTGGATAAATCATCAAGGGAGTAGATATTCAAATAATCCTGCGATTCAAAAATATCACGTACCATGGGCCCTTGCTGATAACCATGCTCCAGTATCAACCACCCCCCCGCATTGAGATGCTTTTTCGATTGCAAAATTAGCCGCGTTATAGACTCTAAGCCACTTTTACCTGACACCAGGGCATCTCGGGGTTCATAACGTATATCTGTATTAAGATAAGGATCTTTTTCAGAAAGATAAGGCGGGTTACTGACAATTAAATCAAAACGCTCTGCCTTTAATTTACCAAACCAATTGCTTTTCTTAAAAAGAACGTTTTGAATACCATGCGCCAATGCATTTTGAGAGGCAATTTCCAAAGCCGCTTGCGAGATATCAACGCCCGTGATTTTCCAGGCAGGACGCTCTAAGGCTAAAGCCAAAGCAATAGCGCCTGAACCTGTTCCCAGGTCTGCAACAACAATCGCATCTTTATTGGAAAATAAACCCAAGGCAGCTTCTACCAAAACTTCAGTTTCAGGACGGGGGATGAGGGTGTCTAAATTAACTTTTAAATCTAAGGACCAAAAGGCTTTTCTTCCCGTTAAATACGCCACAGGCATCCCTTTCGCGCGTAGCTTAATAATTTGTTTGAAGCGTGTCATTTCTTTTGATGAAAGCTGTTTTGCTTGGGAAACCAATAAACTTAAACGATCCATGTTTAAAACTTCAGCAAGCAATAGACTTGCATCTAAATAAGGGGTGTCCGAATGCAAGGTCAATGAACGCACCGCCTCTTGTAACATAGTGGAAATATTTTTCAATGATCACTTCTCCAAAGTAGATAATAATTCTGATTGATATTCTCGTCTCAAAGGCTCAATCACTTGCGTTAATTCACCTTCCATTACTTCTACTAATTTATAAATTGTTAAATTAATTCGATGATCCGTTAAACGCCCTTGCGGAAAATTATAGGTACGAATCCGTTCAGACCGCTCGCCTGTTCCCACCAAACTTTTTCGTGTCTGCGCTTGGGCTTGACGCTGACGAGTTACCTCCCTATCCAATAATTTTGATTGTAATAATGACATGGCACGCGCACGATTTTTATGTTGCGATCGCTCATCTTGACACTCTACAACAACACCAGAAGGCAAATGCGTAATACGAATAGCAGAATCTGTTTTATTCACGTGCTGGCCCCCCGCCCCCGAAGCACGAAACGTATCTATCTTTAAATCTACAGGATTCACAATGACTTCATCAATCTCTTCCACTTCAGGCAAAATAGCCACCGTGCATGTGGACGTATGAACACGCCCCTGATTTTCAGTTTCAGGCACGCGCTGTACGCGATGAGCACCTGACTCAAATTTCAAATTCGAATAAACATTCTGTCCACTAACACGCGCAACTATAATTTTATAACCGCCTTGCTCACCCGGATTTTCATGAATCACTTCTACTTGCCAATGTTTGGATTGTGCATACTTCACATACATTCGAAACAAATCCCCAGCAAAAATTGAAGACTCATCCCCGCCCGCTGCCGCACGAATTTCTAAAAATATATTATGTGAATCATTGGGATCTTGAGGTAATAAAAGATATTGTAATTGTTCTTCCAATGCAGTAATTTTTTTCTTTAATATTTGCATTTCTTCTTCTGCCAAGGTTCGCAGCGTTTCATCACTTTCCTTTAACATACTTTCTGTTACATTCATTGTTTTTTGCGTTTTTTGATAGTCTTGATAACAATTCACGAGCGGCTCAAGTTGCGCATACTCTTTTGATAAATCCCTAAATCGATTTTGTTCTTTAATCGTTTTTTCGTCAGACAATAATGCACGAATTTCTTCATGTCGTTCAACCAAAGAAACTAAACGATTTTGTAATACATCTCGGATCATATCTTTTCATCCATCAGCTCAAAAACGTATTTCATCGCCTGCAATATTTCAAAGCGCCCTTCGCTGGCAGCTTGATGCAATTTCACCGTAGGCAAATGCATCCACTTTTGCGTTAATATACGCGCAAAATGCGTCAAGGCATACTTTGGATTTTCTCCTTTTTCTAAAAGGAGCAGGGCTTTTTCTATTTCTTCGTCTCGTGTTTTTTCTGTTTTATGACGCAATGAATAAATTAATTTTGAAATTTCTTTTTCGCGCGAAAGACGAGTAAATTCCTGGGTATAATCTTCAATTAAACTTTCCGCATGCTGCGCTGCCTTTTGACGATGCTGTAATCCTGTTTTAATGATTTGTTTTAAATCATCCAGACAATAAAGATAAGCGTCCTCCAAATCCGCAATTTCAGGCTCCATGTTTCGTGGCAAGCCCAAATCAACCAATAATTGCGGACGACGTTTTCTTTTTTTTGTTGTTCGCTCTAACAAACCTTTTCCTATTAAAGGCAAAGAGCTTGAAAGCGCAGAAACCACCACATCTGCTTCACCTATCTTTTCTTCTAAACAATCTAAGCCCATGGCTTTTGCACCGAAACATTGTGCAAGCCGTTGTGCTTTTTCTTCAGTACGGTTCACGATCATTAACTTTGAAACACCTTGATGATGAAAATAGCGGGCTATCATCTCAATCATTTCTCCTGAACCAATTAATAAAATTGTTTTTTGTTGAATATCTTCAAAAATCCGTTTGGCCAATACAAAAATAGCATAGGCAAAAGAAACGGGGTGTTGACCGATCGCCGTTTGTGTGCGAATTTGTTTTGTGCTTGCAAACGTATATTGAAATAACTGATGAAGATGTTTACCCAAAGTCCCTTCACTTGGAGCTGTTGAA
>Ga0155457_185_pt2 | contig 6506 bp, 9 predicted proteins | sample RifCSPhighO2_12_FD_107115 | JGI IMG/M metagenome (GOLD analysis project Ga0155457, IMG submission 107115) | Gammaproteobacteria bacterium RIFCSPHIGHO2_12_38_15
GATTACGTATAGCAGTGCCAGCAGCAGGTTTTCTCGCAGGTGTCCCTATCCTAGCAGAGCAGTTAAAAGAGCGAAAAACCAATTCATTTTTAGCATGGTTTGTCGCTGGAACAAGTGTGGGTATTTCCACCGCCCTTGTGACTCAACCTCTGGATACAGTAAAAACAGAGCGGCAGCGACATCTCAAACCAAAAAGTACACTAGGAACTATCGTAGAAATCTATTCAAAACGGGGGGTTTATGGTTTTTTCGTGGGGGGATTACCTAGGATCATAAGAGTCACTTCCGCTGTCGCTGTGATGGGTTCGCTCAATGAAAAACTCAAAAGCTTGCTCACACAACAAACATAAAAAAAATGTTTTTTCAATAACTACCTGGCCGTCTGTAAAAACCGCATTCCCGTGCAATAAATTAAGAATCCAAAAAAGTAAGAAATAAACAATACCGGGGATGAAACACCTAGATGTAAGGCAAGTACGCCACCCAAACCAAACATCAAATTACTGCCCGCGATAATGAAACAAATATTTTTAGGTGAAAAACCACGGTCTTGCAAAACATGATGCAGATGATTTCGATCAGATGAAAAAGGCGATTTTTTTGAAAAAAGCCGAAGGAGAATAACGCGAAAGGCATCCCATATGGTGATACTCAATATCCATAATATTCCCACCGGGTAAATTGCACTCCGAGGCGCTTGGGATAAACCCGTTGCAAACCAACTCAAGGCATAACCTAAAAACATACTCCCCGCATCTCCCATAAAAACACGGGCCGTTCTCTTTTTTGAAAAAGGAAAATTAAAATAAAGAAACCCCAGCAGAGCACCCATCAATAAAACAATAACTTTTGCTTCTACAATAAGGTGGGCTAAAAAAGCAGTGAGCGCTAATAAAAAAAGTTGTACGAAAATTAATGATCCCGCTAAACCATCACTGCCATCTAACATATTAACAGCATTGATCAAACCAACAATTGCAAAGGTAGTGAAAGGAATCGAGAAAAATCCCAATCTAATTTCGCCTGCAAAAAATAAATCTCCTAAATTTGTAATGACGATGCTTGCCCACACTGTCATGATTAAAGCTGAGACTATCTCCGCACCAAAACGTGCATGAGGACTTACTTCATGCATGTCATCTAAAATGCCCATGAAAATCAGCAATAACCCTCCCAGCGCAAAAGGACGATAGCCAATCAATGAAATCGGCAAGGATAGCATGGCACAGGCAAAACCAATGAAAATGGCAATACCGCCCACTAACGGTTTAACGGATTCATGTTGCTTGCGTCCACCGGGAAGATCCACGAGATGAATACGCTCTGCAATCGGCATGAGTATGCGAAGACACATCGCTGTGGTTATTATTCCAATTAGACACCCAAAAAAAATCATCCTTCCTCTCTTTTCATTTTTACAAATTCCAAATAACTCTCCGGTACACCAATATCATAAAAATTTCCGTCCAAGCTTATCCCTTTTAACAATTCATGCTGTTCAATCAATTTTGGGAAAATTTCTTTTTCCAAGGAGCATACTTTCTTCTCTGGAATAAAATCCAAAACACGTGATGAAAATTTATAAATTCCTGCATTAACATAAGTTTCTTTTAATAATGATTTTTCCTGAAAAGAAATTATTTTATTTTTATCATCCATTAACACATCACCATAACGATCATTTTTTTTAGGTTTCATGACGCCTATTAATCCTAAAGCGTTGTCAAAATTTTCAGATACCAACAACTTAAAATCATCAATGTAAGTATCTCCATTTAATAATAAGAATTCTTTTTTGTTTTTTAAAAAATATTCTGCGTGCTTTAATGCACCGGCTGTTCCCAAGGGAGTTATCTCTTGAGAATATAAAATACTTGCACCGAATAATTCGCTACCACATGCTTTTTGGATCACTTCATGGCGATACGACGTCAACAAAATAATATTCAAATAACCACATTTGACTAAATCACGAATTAATAAAAATAAAAAAGGTTCTTCGCCGATGGGCGCCAAAGGCTTAGGTACATGAGAAATCAAGGGACGTAGGCGCGTTCCTAAGCCACCCACGAGAATCGCTGCTGTTTTTAGAGACATCACACTTAAACGTGAACGAGATCAAGCTTTTGAGAATGCCAAACCGCATTCTCAACCCATTCGCAAATCACATGGCCCAGAAAAATATGGGCTTCTTGTATACGCGCTATCACAGAAGAGGGGACAATCAAACTTTCCGAAACAAGCGCCAGGAGTTTTCCGCCTGTGCCGCCTGTCAACGCTATTGTATGTGCATTTTTCTGTTGTGCCATCTCAAATCCTTTTACGACATTTAAACTGTTCCCTGAAGTAGATAAACCTATCACAACATCGCCAGGACGACATAAGGCTTCAAGTTGTCGCGCAAAAATAACAGAATAATCATAATCGTTGCTTAAACAAGTCAATACAGAGGTATCCGTCGACAAGGACAAAGAGGGTATCGCTCTTCTTTCTTTTTTAAATCGACCCACTAATTCGGCCGCCAAGTGTTGTGCATCTGCCGCACTTCCTCCATTTCCCATCCAAAAAACAGTTCCTCCTTGCAGTACCGCTTGCGCAATCCGTATCGATATTCTTTCAATTTTAGGGATTAAAGGCTCCATCAGCTGAATAAGCTGTTGGTGTTCGCGCAGGGATTCAAGTATATTTAGCATGATTTTTCCTCAAGCTTACAATAGGTAAATTCTCTATGACTTTGGTTATTCATCCGCGGTTTTCTAATTTATATCAAGTTTCACATCCACTGATACTGCATAAGCTTTCGCAGCTTCGGGAATGTAACACTTCCAAAAAAGAATTCAAAGAATTACTTCAAGAAATTACTCAATTACTCGTTTATGAAGCCACGAAAGATTTACCCTTAATAACAAGTGAAATCAAAACACCGCTTGAGACTATCCAAGCCCCTATTTTAAAAGGAAAAAAGCCGGTGATTCTTCCTATTTTACGGGCTGGCCTTGGAATGGTAGACGGCTTTCTTTCTTTAATTCCTTCGGCGCGTGTGGGCCATATTGGTTTATATCGAAATGAAAAAACGCTTCAGCCCGAACTCTATTATTTTAAAATCCCCAAAGACAGCCAAGAGCGTCATGTTTTTATTTGCGATCCCATGTTAGCCACAGGCGGCAGTGTTTCAAAAGCCATTCTGTGTTTAAAAGAAAGAGGCGTCACAAAAATTTCATTTCTTTGTATTGTTGCGGCTCCCGAAGGAGCAGAAAAATTATGGAAAGAGCATCCAGATGTAAAAATATTTACGGCACATCTTGATCGCAAACTCAATGAACATGGCTATATTCTTCCGGGTTTAGGAGATGCAGGTGACAGACTCTTTGGAACGCGCTGAAATGAGGCTGATGCTCTTGGGCGCACCGGGTGCAGGCAAGGGCACGCAAGCCAAATTACTTTGTGAACATTTCCATATTCCACAAATCTCAACGGGGGATAGGTTAAGGCATGAAGTAAGCAGAGGAACGCCTTTAGGAAAAAAAGTAAAAACGATCATGAACCAAGGCGGCTTAGTGCCCGATGACATCATGATTGATGTTATTAAAAAGCGTTTACAAGAACTCGATTGTAGAAAAGGATTTTTACTCGATGGTTTCCCACGCACTTTACCTCAGGCAAAAGCCTTAAAAAAAGAAAATATATTTTTAGATTACGTCATTGAGATTGACGTTGATGAAGAAGAAATCGTCCATCGTCTGAGTGGGCGGCGCGTCCATCCCGGTTCTGATCGTATTTATCATATTACGTTTAATCCGCCACGCATACTGGGCAAGGACGATATCACGGGAGAGGCGCTCATTCATCGTCGTGATGATGAAGAAGCCACGGTACGCAAGCGTTTACGCATTTATCATCAACAAACCGAACCGTTAGTAGAGTTTTATAAAGAATGGGGACAATCAAGCGCCGCACATGCGCCCCATTTTTTAAAAATCAATGGGCAAGGGGATGTTAAAAAAATTTTTCAACTTATTTTAATGCAGATCGCAGATAAGAAATAGTCACACGTAAAAAAGTATGATAGCACTACAAAAACTGGGGTTTAAGTTAAAAAAACAAGCTTTCTAATTTTCACGATTTCACGGACGACGAAATAAACTATTTTATGATTTGTCTGGTTCTAATGTTGCATCCAAGTTGAGGTCGTCACAAAACCCGATGAAACGTTCTCGAAAATCACTGATTAAAACAGCAGAAGGCACGGCAATCGAAATAGAAACAGAAGAAATGGGGGCTTTTGTATAACGTCCTTCAAACACATAGCCATTAATATCCACCGCTTCCACGTCCTCACCTGATAAAAATCCCATGACTTCTTCCAAAATACCAGGGCGGTCTAAAGCCATAATATAAATCGTATAGAGCAAACGATCCGGCTGTGCGTCACGCAATTCAACTCGTCGGGGTAAAATCGTTACTTCATATTTACGTTCTATATTAGGAATACCGGCTTCTAGTTTTGCGATATTATTCCAATTACCCCCCAATAAATAAAAGCCAATCGCTTCATTGCCCGGATTAAACCATCGCATCTCAATCACATTGCAACCGCAACTTCGCACGAACTTTAATAGTTCATACATAAGTTTAAATTGCGGTTTACTAATGACGGCCAGGGCTAAGTGTTTCATCGCGGAAAAACCTATTGATAAGGAAGATAGAAAGTATAGCCTACTTCCTAAGGCAAAAAGAGACTATTTTAACCAAAATTTATAAAATTGGATACCGAATGAACATAAATATACTCCAAAAAGGAGCAAAAAATGCCGAAGCATTTTTACGGCGAGTTCATAGCAATATTCAAAACGTTGTATGCACGCATCTCTCATAAACTCATTACTGTTTTTTCATATTCCTTAAGCACATCGCCTAACAATACCACCGTTTTTTCAAAGGATGATAAGTCGAGTTTCATTTTAAATTCTTTGTTTCTAAGACTATATACGCAGGCTCTTCATACGGATGTGTTTTTCTTAAAGCCGCGATAACATCTTGCAGTTTTTCTTCAACACACACCATCTCCACACGATATTCTTCCACGGTTTCAATTTGATTTTTTTTCCCTAAAAAAGGTTGGCTGCCTTGTAATGGACGAAACTGACCTTCTCCCAGCACTTGCCAAGCACAACAATCATAATTTTCATAACGACCCGCACCCGCCTCAAAAAGGGCTTGTTTTACTGCATCAAGATGCGTCATGGGAATATACACAATGAGTTGATACATCATGCTCTCCAAACACCGCCCAATACGGCGGGTCTTTTTGCCCCTGTCACGCTGGGTAAATTTCCTGGTTTGTTTTCTAAAGTTTGTTTTGCAAGCCATGCAAATGCTGCCGCTTCTACCCAATCTGGATCAAAACCAAAATGCGCTGCACTTTTCACTTTTTGAGATTTTAAATTTTCGCTCAGTTGCTCAAGCAAAAATGTATTATGTACTCCCCCACCACATACGATCACATTCGTCGTTTTGGGCGCCACCGTTTCAATCGCAGCAGCGATTGTTTTTGCGGTGAACGCTACTAACGTAGCCTGAACATCTTCTGACGCAAACACACGATCGCTTTTTTTTAATTTTTTTTGAAGCCAAGAAAAATTAAATAATTCTCTACCGGTACTCTTAGGAAAATTTTGAGAAAAATAAGGTTCATCTAACAACAGCTTTAATAAAGCTTCATCGACACGGCCTTTTCTGGCAAAGCTGCCGTCTTTATCGAAGGACTGATGCAATGCATGCTCAATCCAATCATCCAAGAGTCGATTACCTGGGCCGGTATCAAATCCTTTTACCACATTTTCTGGATCCAAGACGGTGATATTCGCAATACCGCCGATATTTAATACCACGCGCACTTCTTTAGGATTTGCAAAAAGAATTGGGTGAAAAGCCGGCGTCAGAGGGGCACCTTGTCCACCCAAGGCGATGTCCGCACGTCTAAAATCTGCAACGGTTGTTAAGCCTGTTTTACTGACAATCGTATTGGGATCGCCGATTTGAAGAGTGAAAGGATAGGCTGCGTCAGGTCGATGTCGAATAGCTTGACCATGACTACCCACCGCAGCGATAGCACGAATGGTCAAACCACTTTTTGCTATAAGTTTTAAAACAATTTCAGCAAGTTTTTCGCCTAACTCTCTATCGACAAGACCCAAGCGTTCAATTTCATTTTCACCCGGGAAAGTCAGGGCAAGAAGACGTTGTCGAAAATCAGGTAAATACGCCTCATGGTAAGTCTCAACTAGCCTTGGTTTTTCATTTGAAAAATCCACGATAGCTGCACTCACACCATCCAAGCTTGTTCCTGACATTAATCCAATATAGAAATCAGACATAGTAGTGCTAGAATGAAAAATTTAATATTAAAGGAAGGCCTGATGATAGCAGAAAAACATGACCTTGATCTCATCCGACGTGGCACCGTTGAAATTCTTTTAGAAACAGAATTACAAATGCGGTTAAAA
>Ga0155457_187_pt2 | contig 4066 bp, 6 predicted proteins | sample RifCSPhighO2_12_FD_107115 | JGI IMG/M metagenome (GOLD analysis project Ga0155457, IMG submission 107115) | Gammaproteobacteria bacterium RIFCSPHIGHO2_12_38_15
AATAAATGCTTTACAACGGCAGTATTCTTATGAACATAAAGATAGGGCTTGATATCTTCCCAGCTGACACCACGCCATTGTAATAACCACGATATCACTGAGTTTTCCGTTTGCGATTTACAGTATATTTCCGTACGATGACACGTTGACAAAATAGCCGCTTCTTCAATATGAGGTTGTTGTTTCAAATTCTGAAGTGAATCACGAAAATGTTGCTTATCCAAAGCAACGCGTTCACGCAATAATAAGGGCGCAGAATGATGATTTATGCCACAGGCAATTAACATATGAAAAACCTTTTCCTATTTTTACTCGTCTTTATCTCTGCTTGTACCCACTTGCAACCCTCACCCTATGTCCTTGAAAAACCATTTATTTCAAAACCTTTAAAAGCCTGGACTGCACGGGGAAGCATTGCGATTCACACCTCACAACAAAACACTCAAGCCCGTTTTGTGTGGCAACAGCAGGGGCGAAATTATACCATAGACTTTTTTGGACCTTTAGGAAGTTATCACCAACGTTTATGCGGTTCACCCCAAGGCGTCTGGCTACTTGATCAACACAATCACTTACACACAGCCAAAACACCAGAAAAATTATTAAAACAAACAACGGGCTGGGAACTGCCAGTTTCACAACTTTATTTTTGGATCCAAGGCTTATCAAAATCACACACTGCTTGGGATGTGAAGTATGAACGCACCGTAATCGTAGGAAACAATAGCTTACCTCAAACAATATCGATTACCTCTCTTTCTAAAAATATAAAAATAAAGATAAAAATTGATAACTGGGCTGATTGACATCATTATATTCTCCCCTCAGAATAGTTGGCGCGAATTACAAGGAATACAAAAAGGCAATTCATTAGAGATGGGGTGTCGCCAAGCGGTAAGGCACGGGGTTTTGATCTCCGCATACCTAGGTTCGAATCCTAGCACCCCAGCCAATAGATTTTTTTCAAGGTATAACTCATGTCAAACATGATGATCTTTACAGGCAACGCCAACCTCTCTTTAGCCCAGAAAGTCACTGAACATCTTAAATTACCTTTAGGCAAAGCCACTGTCGGACGTTTCAGCGATGGTGAAGTCATGGTTGAAATTCTAGAAAACGTACGCGGAAAAAATATTTTTGTTTTACAACCGACTTGCTCACCCACAAACGACAATTTAATGGAACTCATCATCATGGCTGATGCATTACGTCGTGCTTCTGCAACACGACTCACCGCCGTCATGCCTTATTTTGGTTACGCCAGACAAGATCGCAGGGTACGTTCTGCACGTGTCCCTATCACAGCAAAAATAGTTGCAGACATGCTTGCCTCGGTGGGTTTTAGCCGTTTACTGACGGTGGATTTACATTCTGATCAAATCCAAGGTTTTTTTTATATGCCTGTCGACAACATTTATTCGACACCGATTTTTTTAGACGACATGCGCAGTAAAAAAATCGACAATCTTGTGGTTGTCTCTCCCGATGTCGGTGGTGTTGTCAGGGCACGCGCCATTGCAAAACGTCTGGATGATGCGGAGTTGGCAATCATCGACAAACGTCGCCCTGCGCCCAATCGTGCTGAAGTTATGAATATCATCGGGGATGTAAAAGACAGGACTTGCTTGATTGCAGATGATATCGTCGACACGGCAGGCACACTTTGTTTGGCGGCAGAAGCACTTAAAAAAAATGGCGCAATTCGCGTGATTGCACAATGCACCCATCCTGTTTTTTCAGGTGATGCCATTAAAAATATTGAAAATTCTGCCATCGATGAAATCACGGTGACAGACACTATCCCCTTAAGCGAAGCCGCCAAAAACTGCAAGCGAATCCGTCAGTTGACATTGAGCGGCATCCTTGCACAAGCCATCCGTCGGGTTCACGAAGAAGCGTCTGTCAGTTCTATGTTTGAATAGCCTGTTAAATCTGCTAGAATTGCCCGTTTTTCACCGCCCTAAAACAATCGAGGAGTTTCCCATGGCCAAAATCAATTTTGAATTAATCGCCAATTTACGCACTGAGTTAGGAAAAGGTGCCAGCCGTCGTTTACGACGTGATATTTCAAAAATTCCTGCTATTTTATACGGCGCAGAAGAAACCCCTCTTCCTCTTATATTAAATCATCATCAAGTACTCAAAGCCCTCACAAATGAAGCCTTTTACTCTCATATTTTAACGCTAGACATTGAAGGTAAAAAACAAGATGTCGTCTTAAAAGCAGTTCAACGCCACCCTTACAAACCCTACATCCATCATATGGATTTTCTTCGCATCACAGGTAAAGAAAAAATTCGCATGATGATTCCTTTGCACTTCATCGGTGAAGAAATCGCCCCCGGCGCAAAAGACGGCGTAGGTGTTATCTCCCACCACATCAGTAGCGTTGAAGTTTTATGTTTCCCGAAAGATTTACCTGAATACATTGAAGTAGACATTTCAAATTTACAATTAGATGAATCAATTCATCTTTCACAATTGAAATTACCTCTCAATGTAGAATTAGCCGACCTGACACATGGACATCATGATGACAAAATGGTGCTAAGCATCCACGAACCTCGCATTGAAATAGAAGAAGAACCCACTGCTGCCCCTGTTGCATCTGACGTACCTGCCATCAACCAAACGACAGAGCCTGCCGCTGGCACACAAACAGCAAGCCCCGCTGAAGGCGGCAAAGATAAAGAAAAAGATAAAAAAGACAAAAAATAAATGGGGCACACAATTAAACTGATTATTGGTTTAGGCAATCCTGGAAAACAATACGAAACCACACGTCATAATGTTGGCGCGTGGTTTATCACAACGATTGCAGAACAAAATAATCTTTTTTTAAAAAAAGAAAATAAATTTTCTACACAAATAACAGCTTGGCATCATGCTTCACATTCTTCTTATCTTGCCATTCCAAACACTTTCATGAATCTATCTGGGCAAGCTGTTTATGCTCTTGCTCACTTTTACCGTATTAAACCTGCAGAAATACTCATCGTGCATGATGAATTGGATTTACCAACAGGCATTGCCCGATTAAAATTTGGTGGTGGTCATGGTGGCCACAATGGATTAAAAGACATTATCCAACACTTAACGACCCCTCTTTTTTATCGCCTACGTCTGGGCATTGGCCGTCCTGGCAGCCGCGAAGAAATGATAGATTACGTCCTCTCCTCTCCCAATAAGCTTGATTTTCAAAAAATCAAAACAGCCATAGAAGAAAGCATCGCTGTGTTACCACATATTCTGCTAGGAGAAATGGAACAGGCGATGAATCAACTTCACAGCATTAATAAAATGCAGTAACCTCCACTCAACTTGTCTTTTTATGCTTAAATGATATACTTGTAGTACAAGTTAATACGCGTATAGTATTTAGGAGCAAACGTATGCTAGCTATCAGGTTACCCGAAGAAATTGAAAGAAGGCTTGAAATTCTCGCAAAAAAAACACATCGTTCAAAAAGTTTTTACGTACGTGAAGCCATCCTCACCCACATTGAAGATCTTGAAGATTATTACGAAGCATTAAATATTTTAAAACATCCAGGAAAAATATATTCATTGGACGAAATTGAGAAAAAATATGATCTGGAAGATTAAATTTACTCAACATGCTGAAAAACAATTTTCAAAACTCGACAAAAATATCCAAAAAAAAATTCTAGCTTACTTAAAAGAAATGGCGAGTAAATCAAATCCGCGGAGTAAAGGCAAAGCTTTATCACATAACATGAAAGGCTTATGGCGTTTTCGTTTTGGTGATTATCGAATGGTATGTCAGCTTATCGATAAAGAGCTTATTGTTTTAGTTTTAAAGGTAGGACATCGTAAAAACATCTATCATTAACACTTCGTTTTTTATTTTAATTGAGCGAATTCTCAGCTCTTACAGGTAGGGATACCAGAAGAAGTTTCTTGTTTTGGAGAAACAAAAAGATCTTGAATGAGCATGCCGATTGCTTTTACCGTATCTGGTTTTTCTCTTACACCCTCTATCAAAGAGATGAGTTTATTTTTTAAAAGCAATTCTGCAGGTATTATTTGAGACATCTGTTGTTTTA
>Ga0155457_174_pt2 | contig 2231 bp, 4 predicted proteins | sample RifCSPhighO2_12_FD_107115 | JGI IMG/M metagenome (GOLD analysis project Ga0155457, IMG submission 107115) | Gammaproteobacteria bacterium RIFCSPHIGHO2_12_38_15
AAGGACGTCCTAAATCAGGGCACCAATGTGAGCCTGTTGTGGCTAATCCGGCACGGAGAAGTTGACCTTGCGCATCATAAGCAGCCCATACGTGTTTTATGGGATCAACGATAATGACTTTTTCGCCTAAGGGCTCGATATGTTGGTCAACCAAAGAAGCATAGTCGACGGTTTGTGTGCTGTGATTGATATTTTCTGCATAACTTTCAGAAAAATAAAAAGGGAAAAAAAAGATAAAGAAAATAAATCCTTTTAAATAAAACTTCATTTTAAAAATCCCTACAAAATAAGTCAGATGTGCTGTGATTATAGTAGGGATTTTAAAATATCTAGTTAAGCTTTACTTCATCTTTCCATTTGATATTGCAGCCTTGGCTGGGGTGTTGTTCAGGTGAAAGCGGGGTGTGAGTTAAAAGGCAATCCAAGGCTTTTCTCAAATCTTTTCCACTGACAGGTATTTTGTTTCCCGGTGTAGAATCATCAAGGCGTCCTCGATAAGCAAGCTTTAATGAAGCGTCAAAAAGGTAAAAATCAGGGGTGCAAGCAGCACGATAGGCTTTTGCAATAGATTGATCTTCATCATAAAGATAAGGAAAATTAAAATTTAATTTTTTTGCAAGTGCTTGCATTTTCTCAGGCGCATCATCAGGATAACTGTTGATATCATTTGAACTAATTGCAATAAATTGAATGCCTTGAGATTCATATGTATTAACAATTTCTAATAATTTTTCCATAATATGTTTGACGAAAGGGCAATGATTGCAGATAAACATGATCACGGTCCCTGTTTGTGCTGGGACAGAGGCAAGAGAAAACATTTTATTGTTGATAACATTTGCTAAAGTAAAGGTAGGTGCGGTGGTCCCTAGTGGTAGCATCGTAGAAAAAGTTAGAGCCATTTTTATCTCCTGATGAATTATATGAAAAAGCTTGAACGCCATTTTTATGATCGCGACACCATCATAGTCGCTCAAGACTTGCTTGGAAAGTATCTCGTACATGTTTTTGAAGGTGTGAGGCATATAGGGAAAATTGTTGAAGTAGAGGCTTATTTGGGGCCGCATGATTTAGCGGCGCACTCTGCAAAAGGAGAAACTCAGCGAACAAAAGTGATGTTTGGTCCGCCGGGTTATGCTTATGTGTATATGATTTACGGTATGTATTTTTGTATGAATGTGGTGACAGAAAAAGAAGGTCAGGCCTCGGCTGTTTTAATTCGTGCGCTTGCGCCCATTCAAAATATTGAAAGCAAAACAACAGGGCCGGGATTATTATGTAATGCGATGAAAATTGATAAACGTTTAAATTCTGCGGATTTGATGAGCGATTATTTTTATATTGCAAGTCCCGGCAAAGAAAAATCCTTCAGAGTTGTAAAGCGACCGCGTGTGGGTGTGGATTATGCCGGTGCTTGGGCTAAAAAAAATTTGAGATTTTATATTAAAGATAATCCTTTTGTTTCTAAGCCATAAAAATAACGAATTTTCTTGAATTTAATCAAAACTAGGTTTATACTAGTTTAAGTCTAGTCTAATTTAACGGAGGATATCTATGCGAAGTATAGGTTCATTTGAAGCAAAAACGCATTTTTCTTCTTTGCTACAGAAAGTAGAAGAAGGGGAACAAGTTATTATTACCAAACATGGTCGTCCCGTTGCAAAGTTAATTCCCGCTTTTTCTGTTAATAAGGCTGAAATTAAACTAACGATTGAAAAGATCAAGAAATTTAATCGTTCTCATTTTTTGAAATTAGACTGGAAAGTTTTACGAGATGAGGGGAGGCGTTCGTGAGTTTTGTATTAGATGCTTCTATCGCAATTTCCTGGTGTTTTCATGATGAAGCTACAGAAAAAACGAATACACTTCTTGAAAAATTAGAAAAAAGCACAGCCATTGTACCCAGTATTTGGCATTTAGAGGTAAGTAATGTTTTATTAATGGCGGAAAAACATAAACGAATTACTTACGCAGGGATATTAGAATTTTTTTCATTAATTGAGGGCTTGTTAATTGAGGTAGATACTTTTACTTCTGAAAAGAGTTTTAATCATATATTTTCTGTTGCTTATGAAGAAAAACTAACTGTCTATGATGCAGCGTATCTAGAATTAGCGATGAGGCGTGGGTTACCGTTGGCCACTAAAGATAAAGTATTATTAAATGCAGCAAAAAGGAAGCATATAAAAATTGCCGAATAAATTATATAAAAGTTAAAAACTTTATAAAAT
>Ga0155457_126_pt1 | contig 2194 bp, 3 predicted proteins | sample RifCSPhighO2_12_FD_107115 | JGI IMG/M metagenome (GOLD analysis project Ga0155457, IMG submission 107115) | Gammaproteobacteria bacterium RIFCSPHIGHO2_12_38_15
GACCCGTCCCGTCTTCACGGGCAACGTTCTGAAGCAGCCGGCCTTCGAGAAAATTCCGCACCGCCTCGCCGAAGCAAGCTACGAAAACACCGACCAGGTCATGCGTGGTGGCCTCGTCTTCGCGTGCCATCAAGGCCTCACCGACGAACAGCTCGGCTACGTCATGGAGCAAATCACCACCTTCATGGCAACCCACTGACCGCACGGTCGTTCTCCTCCCTTACGACCCCCTCTCATTGGGGGTCTTTTTTTTGCGCATGTTGCATAGAAGCTTCAAAAAAGTGTACAATACACACATCCTATGAACATATTCGCTCGGCTCATCGCAAAACGCCACGACACCGGACTGCAACGATACACAAAGAATCTTAGCTGGATGTTTTTTGCACGTATCGCCACCATGGCGATAGGACTTATTGCGACCGCCTACATTGCGCGCAATCTGGGACCGACAAGCTACGGCGAGTTAAGTTACGCAGTAAGTTTTGTTATGCTCATCAGCGTCTTTGCATCACTTGGCATTGATCAAGTTATCTCTCGTGAGCTTATTCTCTTCCCTGAGAAGCGCGGCGCGATTATGGGAACGGCAATGCTCATGCGTCTTGCCTCAGGCGTATTTGCAATGATTCTCTGTATCGTTGCCGCATATGCCTTTTCTCCACACGATGTGTCTCTCCTTGTTATTTTTATTATCAGCACCACACTTGTCTTAAGCTCGTTTACCTTACTGAGTCAGGAATTTCAGGCGCAGGTTGAATTAAAATGGCCATCACTAGCATCTATTGTTATTGTTTTGATATTAAACATAGGCAAAATTACGGTAATCGCACTCGATGGTGGTGTCCTCTACCTTGCTGGTATCATTGTACTTGAACCTATTCTCTATGCAGTAAGCTATATCTATTTACGCACGAAACGCTTTGGGGGACTACAAACACTTTCGTTTGACCAGACTATTGCTCGAATTATTATTAATGATGCAGCGCCGCTTATTTTAGTTTCTGCATTCTTCACCATCTACGCCCGCATCGATCAAGTCTTTATTAAACATATGATCGACGCCTCATCCGTTGGTCTCTACGACGCTGCGGTACGACTTTCTGAAGTATGGTACTTTTTACCACACATTATCGCCACCGGACTTTTCCCCGCAATCGGAAATGCAAAGAAAACAAATAATCTTCTCTACTGGAAACGCACACAGAAACTCTTTTTCTTTCTTTTTGTAACGACCCTTGTCGTTGCAACGCTGACGACTCTTGTTGCAAGACCTCTCGTCAATATTGTCTTTGGCGTAACATTTGCGGGTGCAGCTCCCGTACTCATGCTCTATATTTGGAGCAATATCGGCGCTGCGCTCACGCTCGTTACCCAGCACGTGCTTTTGCTTGAACGTATGACGAAGTATATCTTGTTTATATCATTCTTGGGAATGGTTACGAACATCATCCTTTGCGTTCTCCTCATCCCAAGCTACGGCATGCTTGGTGCAGCATTTGGCAGTCTTGTTGCCTATGTGATACCTTTTGCTTCTCTCTTCATATTTCCTAAAACTCGAATTCTCTTTGTATCTATCTTACGTGCACATACGTATTAAGAGCCTGCGTGGCTCTTTTTTTTATTCCACTACTGTGTTATTTTTATACTATGAAAAAATATTTTCTTGATGGCGCAAATCGCCATTTCCGAGGAAAAAACATGCAGGCACTACTTCCATCATTTCTGTTTCTCGCAGCCTGTGGCGCCTTCGCCATTTTTGCAGGGAGCATGATTGCAACCGTAGGTAGTCGTGCTATTGCAAAACGAATTGACGTTACGGTTACAACCACACAAAACGAAGCCCTCCCTTCGGTGCAGGTATATGCGCAACTTGCCCGTTCTAAAAACATAACACTCACCAGAAACGACCCGAATGCATTAGAACGCTGGAGCATCGATGCCGTATTCGTGGAAAAAATACTCATTGGTGTTACTGCGGACGATTTGCAACGTATGGATACTGTCACCATACGTATTGGCGTGAAGGATTTTGCGCTTAGTCCGAGCGAGCTCGTTGCAGTAACCGACGAAACCTCGCTCCCGAGCATCCTTCCGCACATACCTGCAAACGATATCGCAACATACAAGCTTTTTGCCGCACCGCAGTATGTTTTTTTAGAACACTCACGTATTCCTGTTAAAAAAGAGTTCTTTG